>CHCFR05602__coassemble_337_pt1 | contig 30571 bp, 28 predicted proteins | sample CHCFR05602__metabat2_low_PE_005 | metagenome-assembled genome bin CHCFR05602
GCTTGTCGCCGATGCCCTCGATCCGGTGGCCGCCGAAGCCGTTCTCCAGGATGGTGGGGCACTGCAGGGCCTCGCCCACCGCCAGCTTCAGGTGGGGATACCGCTCCTTGAGCAGGTCGCCGGCGCTCATGGTGCCGGCGGAGCCGGAGGTGAAGCAGGCGCCGGCGAAGTTGTCCCCAGGGCGCTTCACGGCCTCGTAGAGGTCCGCCAGGGCGTAGCCGGTGACGTTGTAGTGCCACAGGGGGTTGCCCATCTCCTCGAACTGGTTGAAGATCATGTACTGGGGATCGGCCTTCAGCTCCCAGGTCTTGTCGAAGATCTCCTTCACGTTGGACTCGCAGCCCGGGGTGGCAATGACCTCGCCGGCGATGGACTTCAGCCAGTCAAACCGCTCCTTGCTCATCTCCGCGGGGAGGATGGCCACGCTGTCGCAGGCCAGCAGCTTGCTGTTGAAGGCGCCGCCGCGGCAGTAGTTGCCGGTGGAGGGCCACACCGCCTTGTGGTAGGTGGCGTCAAACTGGCCGGTGACCAGCCGGGGGGCCAGGCAGCCGAAGGAGGCGCCCACCTTGTGGCAGCCGGTGGGGAACCACTTGCCCGCCATGGCGATGATCCGGCAGGGCACGCCGGAGAGGCTGGAGGGGATCTCCACGTAGTTGGGCACGGCCTGGAACAGGCCGCCGCTCTCCTTGGCCTCGTTCTTCCAGGTGATGCGGAACAGGTTCAGCGGGTTCACGTCCCACAGTCCCACGTCCTTGAGCTTGACCTGGATCTTCTCGGGGATGGTCTCGGGGTTCTGCATCTGGGCGATGGTGGGGATGATGATGTTGTTCTCCTTGGCCTTCTGGATGTTGTGCGCCAGGGCCTCCTTGTGGATCGTCAGGTCGATCTTGCCCATGTTATGTCTCCTCCTGTTTCGTGTCGATGTAGGAATAAAGGGTGTATTTTGAGATACCGAAGTATTTTGCCACCTTGTCTCCGGATTTGGTGATGAGGAAAGCGCCGTGCTGGCTCAAAAACCGGATGGCCCGGACCTTGTCGTCCTTGTTCATCAGGGCCACAGGCTTGCCTACCAGGGCCACGCTCTGCTCGATGAGGTCCTCCAGCAGGTCGTTGACGTTGAGGACTGTGATGCGCTCCTGCTCCCCCTGGACGGCCTCCGGGGTGCTGATCAGGCCGGAGATGGCCCCGTTGATCATCAGCAGAGCGGAGATGTCGTAGTTGATGGAGAGGATGGCGGTGACCTTCCCCTTGCTGTTGCGGATGTAGACCGTGGACGACTTCAGGATCTTGCCGTCGGGGGTCCGGGTCAGGTAGGCCAGATGGTCCCGGGGGTCCTCATCTCCGCCCAGGATATGTTCCATGACCACCTTGGACGGGCCGTCCCCCACCTTGCGGCCGGTGACGTGGCCGTTGACGATATAGACGATAGGGTGCTCCGCGTTCTGTGAGGACAGATCGTGGATCACCACCTCGCAGTTGGGGCCGAACTGGGCCGCCAGTGCGTCCGCGATCTGCTTGAGCATCTCCAGCCGGTTGCTCTCCAATGGGTTATCACCTCCATGATTTCAAGAGCCGCGCTCGCTTACAGCATCATCATACCAGCATCCGGCGAAGATTGCAACGGTTTTTCAAAAATTTTTTTAGGTTTTCTAAATTTTTGTTTGACATCGGCGGTTTCTATGGTATGATAGAGACAGAGCGGGGGGAGCCCCGCGGATGTGATATGACAAAAATACCGGCTACATACCTTATTACGACAGACTGTGCAGGGAGGAACGGTACTATGAATTTTGACGCGATCAAGCAGGCTGCCCAGGGCTACGGCGCGGACATGACCCGCTTTCTGCGGGACATGATCGCCATTCCCAGCGAGAGCTGCGGGGAGGAGGGCGTGGTCAAACGCATCGCCCAGGAGATGGAGAAGCTGGGCTACGACAAGGTGGAGATTGACGGCCTCGGCAACGTCATCGGCTGGATGGGCCAGGGTGAGAAGATCATCGCCATCGACTCCCACATCGACACTGTGGGCATCGGCAACATCAACAACTGGGAGGCTGACCCCTACCAGGGCTACGAGGACGACGCGGTGATCTACGGCCGCGGCGGCTCCGACCAGGAGGGCGGCATGGCCTCCGCCGTGTACGGCGCCAAGATCATGAAGGACCTGGACCTGATCCCCGCCGGGTACAAGATCATGGTGGTGGGCTCCGTCCAGGAGGAGGACTGCGACGGCATGTGCTGGCAGTACATCGTCAACAAGTACTTCCCCAGCAAGGAGGAGGCCCAGAAGCGGATCGAGTTCGTCATCTCCACCGAGCCCACCGACGGCGGCATCTACCGCGGCCACCGGGGCCGGATGGAGATCCGGGTGGACGTGAAGGGCGTCTCCTGCCACGGCTCCGCCCCCGAGCGGGGGGACAACGCCATCTACAAGATGGCCGACATCCTCCAGGACGTCCGGGCCCTCAACGAGAACCCCGCCGACGACACGGTGGAGGTCAAGGGTCTGGTGAAGATGCTGGACGAGAAGTACAACCCCGAGCACTGGGAGGACGCCCGGTTCCTGGGCCGGGGCACCTGCACCACCTCTCAGATCTTCTACACCTCCCCCAGCCGCTGCGCCGTGGCCGACAGCTGTGCCATCTCCATCGACCGGCGCATGACCGCCGGGGAGACCTGGGACTCCTGCCTCCAGGAGATCCGGGACCTGCCCAGCGTGAAGAAGTACGGCGACGACGTGAAGGTCAGCATGTACATGTACGACCGGCCCTCCTGGACCGGCGAGGTCTATGAGACCGAGTGCTTCTTCCCCACCTGGATCAACAAGGAGTCCGCCGCCCACGTCCAGGCCCTCATCGACGCCCACCACGGCCTGTGGGGCCAGGAGCGCATCGGCCACGAGGACGCCGATCCCAAGCGGGACGCCATGCACCTGCGCCGGGGCCGCCCCCTGACGGACAAGTGGACCTTCTCCACCAACGGCGTGTCCATCCAGGGCCGCTACGGCATCCCTTGCGTGGGCTTCGGCCCCGGCGCGGAGAGCCAGGCCCACGCCCCCAACGAGATCACCTGGAAGCAGGACCTGGTCACCTGCGCCGCCCTGTACGCCGCCGTCCCCGGCCTCTATAAGGAGGAGAACAAGACCGGCGACGTCACCCAGTTCCGCCAGAGCCTCACCGACAACGATATTCAGTGATCTCTGTGTACATCCTTTTCTTTTGAAAAGAAAAGGATCAAAAGAAAACTTTTAAGCGAAACATTCGTTTCGCTATCCTATGAAAAAAGATAAGGAGAGCACAGCCATGAGCAAGACTGAAAAGCTGGCCCAGCATCTGGAGAAGCTCCAGATCAACAACATGTACAAGAACGACTTCTACTGGACCTGGGACAAGACCGACGACGAGCTGGACGCCATTTTCACTGTGGCCGACGCCCTGCGGGACCTCCGGGAGCGGAACATCTCCACCAAGGTGTTCGACTCCGGCCTCGGCATCTCCATCTTCCGCGACAACTCCACCCGCACCCGCTTCTCCTTCGCCTCCGCCTGCAACCTGCTGGGCCTGGAGGTCCAGGACCTGGACGAGAAGAAGAGCCAGATCGCCCACGGCGAGACCGTCCGCGAGACCGCCAACATGGTCTCCTTCATGGCCGACATCATCGGCATTCGGGACGACATGTTCATCGAGGAGGGCCACAAGTACCAGAAGACCTTCATGGACGCCCTGGACGAGGGCTATGAGAAGGGCATCCTGGAGCAGCGCCCCACCCTGGTGAACCTCCAGTGCGACGTGGACCACCCCACCCAGTCCATGGCGGACCTGCTCCACGTGATCCATGAGATGGGCGGCGTGGAGAACCTGAAGGGCAAGAAGGTGGCCATGACCTGGGCATACTCCCCCAGCTACGGCAAGCCCCTCAGCGTGCCCCAGGGCATCATCGGCCTGTTCACCCGCTTCGGCATGGACGTGGTCCTGGCCCACCCCGAGGGCTACGAGGTCATGCCCGAGGTGGAGGAGATCGCCAAGGCCAACGCCGAGAAGAGCGGCGGCTCCTTCAAGAAGGTCAACTCCATGGCCGAGGCCTTCCAGGACGCCGACATCGTCTACCCCAAGAGCTGGGCACCCTTCAAGGCCATGGAGAAGCGCACCCAGCTGTACCGCGAGGGGGACAAGGACGGCATCGACCAGCTGGAGAAGGAGCTGCTGGCCCAGAACGCCCAGCACAAGGACTGGACCTGCTCCGAGGAGATGATGAAGCTCACCAAGGACGGCAAGGCCCTCTACATGCACTGCCTGCCCGCCGACATCACCGGCCTGAGCTGCAAGGAGGGCGAGGTGGACAACAGCGTCTTCGACCGCTACATCGAGCCCCTGTACAAGGAGGCCTCCTTCAAGCCCTATATCATCGCCGCCATGATCTTCCTCAGCAAGGTCAAGGACCCCGTGGCCGCCCTCCGTGCCCTGGAGGCCAGCGGCGAGAAACGTAAGAGCTTCTGATCGGGAATAGTCTGTAAGGTATCCATACTTTTTCTTGAAAGAAAAAGTATCAAAAAGAACTTTTGGGCAAAACTACGTTTTGCCTGAGAACAGCAGTTTTACAGCTGACAGAACATAAGCGAAACGAATGTTTCGCGCCAAAGGTTTTCTTTTGATCCTTTTCTTTTTCAAAAGAAAAGGATGGATACCTGACTCGAATCATAAGGAGTGTGCTATGAGCAAACGGATCGTCATTGCCCTGGGGGGCAACGCCCTGGGGAACACCCTGCCGGAGCAGGCGGAGGCGGTGAAGATCACCGCCCGGGCCATCGTGGATCTGATCGAGGACGGCAACCAGGTGGTCGTGGCCCACGGCAACGGCCCCCAGGTGGGGATCATCAACAACGCCATGGCCGCCCTGCAGAAAGAGGACCCCAACCAGGGCCCCACGCCCCTGTCCGTGTGCGGGGCCATGAGCCAAGCCTATATCGGCTACGACCTGCAGAACGCCTTCCGGGAGGAGCTGCTCAACCGGGGGATCTGCAACATGCCCGTGTGCTCCATCGTCACCCAGGTGGAGGTGGACCCCGCCGACCCCGCCTTCCAGAACCCCTCCAAGCCCATCGGCAAGTTCATGACCAAGTCCGAGGCGGCGGACTATGCCGCCAAGACCGGCTACCTGGTCAAGGAGGACGCCGGCCGGGGCTGGCGGCGCTATGTGGCCTCCCCCAAGCCCAAGCACATCATCGAGGCCGGCGCCATCCGGGCCCTCAGCGAGGACGGGCACCTGGTCATCTGCTGCGGCGGAGGCGGCATCCCCGTCTACCGCACCGAGCGCAACCACCTGAAGGGCGCGGCGGCGGTCATCGACAAGGACTTCGCCTCGGAGCTCCTGGCGGAGCAGCTGGACGCGGATATGCTCATCATCCTCACCGCCGTGGAGAAGGTGGCCATCAACTACCGCACGGAGAACGAGCGGTGGCTCTCCTCCATGACCCCCGATGAGGCCAGGACCTATATCGCCCAGGGCCAGTTTGCCCCCGGCTCCATGCTGCCCAAGGTGGAGGCAGCGGTGAAGTTCGCCCAGTCCAAGCCCGGGCGGGAGGCCCTCATCACCCTGCTGGAGAAGGCCCGGGACGGCATCGCCGGCCGCACCGGCACCGTCATCCGCCAGTAGTGCCCTGCTGCCATTCTGCCATCATAAAAGAACAAAGCGTCCCCCGCTCCCATGCATAGGAGCGGGGGACGTTTCATTTGTCCTGAAATTGTTTTGTTGCACAAAAATTTTTTGAAGGACGAACGGATTTTTGATTGAAATGCAGAGACACATGATGTATAATCATGGTAACGCAGAGTTTCCGCCGGCAGACGCGCAGCCGGAGGGAAAACGGCGAAGCGGGGAATCCCCCGCGGAGGACTCGGGAAACACATCATTTTGCGCGAATATAAGGAGGAGTTGTATGAAAAAGAAGCTGCTTGCTCTCCTGCTAGCGCTGTCCATGGCCCTCGCCCTGGCCGCCTGTGGAGGGAACAACACGACTGCTGACACCGCCGGTAACAACACTGCCGGCAACGACACCGCTGGCAACACCCAGCAGACTGACGACGGCGGCGACGCCGCCGGGGCCGACATCACCATCGGCATGATCTGCATTCATGATCAGAACTCCGGCTATGACGTGGCCCACATCGACGGCCTGACCGCCGCCTGTGAGGCCCTGGGCATCGACGTGGACAGCCAGGTGATCTTCCGCTACAACATCGCGGAGGACGAGACCTGCGAGGACACCGCGATTGACCTGGCGGAAGAGGGCTGCGACATCATCTTCTCCGACTCCTACGGACACCAGACCTACATGCTCTCCGCCGCCGAGCAGTACCCCGATGTGACCTTCGTGGCCTGCACCGGCGACCAGGCCGGTGTGGCCGGGCTGGACAACTTCAAGAACATCTTCCCCTACACCTACGAGTCCCGCTATGTCTCCGGCGTGGTGGCCGGCATGAAGCTCCAGGAGCTGATGGCTGACGGCACCGTCACCGACCCCAAGGTGGGCTATGTGGGCGCCTACCCCTACGCCGAGGTGGTCTGCGGCTACACCGCCTTCCTCCTGGGCATCCAGTCCATCGTCCCTGAGGCCTACATGGAGGTCCAGTACACCAACTCCTGGTATGATCCCACCGCTGAGAGCGAGGCCGCCAACGCCCTGATGGCCAACGGCTGCGTCATCATCGGCCAGCACGCCGACTCCACCGGCGCCCCTTCCGCCGTCCAGGTCGCCCTGGAGAGCGGCACCGTGGCCTATTCCGTGGGCTACAACATCGACATGCTCTCCGTGGCCCCCGAGGCGGCTCTGACCTCCGCCCAGAACAACTGGTCCGTGCTGTACCAGGCCACCCTGGAGAAGTTCATCGCCGGTGAGGAGATCCCCGCCGACTACGCCACCGGCTGCGCCGACGGCGCGGTCATGATCTCCGCTCTTGGTCCCTCCTGCGCCGAGGGCACCCAGGAGAAGGTGGATGAGGTCTGGGCCGGCATCGCCGACGGCAGTCTGAAGGTCTTTGATACCTCCACCTTTACCGTGGGCGGCGAGACCGTCACCGAGTACGAGGTAAACTTCTCTATCATCGACTTCAACACCGGCACCGTGATTTACGAGGGCCCCACGGAGAATGTCATCTCTGACGGCGTGTTCCAGGAGTCCGTCTACCGCTCCGCGCCCTACTTTGACCTGCGCATCGACGGCATCACCGAGCTCAACAGCTGATCCGCCGGACAGGTCGTCCCTACATACCAAAGGATCGAACCGCGCAATGGGGGGCCCAAAGCCCCCCATTGCCATACGGCGGAGGACCTTTTCCCCTCCGCCTCCGCCGGGAATACGCGCCTGCCCTCCCGGGGGCCGGGCTAAGAAAGGGTGAACAGATTGCAGAACGCAGTGGAAATGCGCGGCGTGACCAAGACCTTCGGGCCTGTGATCGCCAACGACAAGGTAGACCTGGACATCCGCCAGGGGGAGATCCTGGCGCTGCTGGGTGAGAACGGCAGCGGCAAGACCACTCTGATGAACATGCTGGCCGGGATCTACTACCCCGACGAGGGGCACATCGCCGTCCGTGGGAAGGCCGTCACCATCCGCTCCCCCAAGGACGCCTTTGACTTGGGCATCGGCATGATCCACCAGCATTTCAAGCTGGTGGATGTGCTCACCGCGGCGGAGAACATCGTCCTGGGGCTCAAGGAGCCGGGACGGCTGGATCTGAAGGCCGTGGGCGGCAGGGTCCGGGAGATCTGCGAGCGTTACGGCTTCGCTGTGGACCCGGAGCAGAAGATCTACAACATGTCCGTGTCTCAAAAGCAGACGGTGGAGATCGTGAAGGTCCTCTACCGGGGGGCGGACATCCTGATCCTGGATGAGCCCACCGCCGTGCTGACGCCCCAGGAGACCGACCGGCTCTTCGACGTGCTGCGGAACATGCGCGCCGACGGGAAATCCATCGTCATCATCACCCACAAGCTCCACGAGGTCATGGCCATCTCCGACCGGGTGGCCGTGCTGCGGAAGGGGCAGTATGTGGGGGACGTGCCCACCAGCCGGACAGACCCCCAGAAGCTGACGGAGATGATGATGGGCCGGTCCGTGACGCTGAACATTGACCGCCCCTTGGTGGAGCACCGGCCTCTGCGGCTGGAGGTGCGGGACCTGACCGTCCGCAGCGACGACGGCGTCCTGGCCCTGGACCACGTCTCCTTCCAGGCCATGGGCGGGGAGATACTGGGCGTGGCGGGCATCTCCGGCAGCGGCCAAAAGGAGCTGCTGGAGGCCATCGCCGGGCTGCGCCCGGCCCAGGAGGGCTCCCACATCATCTACCATCCCCCCACGCCGGACCAGGCCATCGCCGGCCGCCACGCCCCGGTGGACCGGGGCGGCGAGGAGCTCATTGGCAAGCCCCCCCGGCAGATCCACAGGATCGGCGTGTCCATGGCCTTCGTCCCGGAGGACCGGCTGGGCATGGGCCTGGTGGGCTCTATGGGCATGGTGGACAACATGATGCTCAAGACCTACCGGGAGGGCCCCGGCCCCCTGCTGGACCGGAAGCCCCCCAGGGCCCTGGCCCAGCGGGTGAAGGACGAGCTGGAGGTGCTGACCCCCAGCCTGAACACCCCGGTGCGCCGCCTCTCCGGCGGCAACGTGCAGAAGGTGCTGGTGGGCCGGGAGATCTCCCAGGAGCCCTCGGTGCTGATGACCGCCTACGCCGTCCGTGGGCTGGACATCAACACCTCCTACACCATCTACAACCTGCTCACGGAGCAGAAGAAGAAGGGCGTGGCCGTCATCTTCGTGGGTGAGGACCTGGACGTGCTGCTGGAGCTGTGTGACCGGATCCTGGTGCTGTGCGCCGGCAGGGTCAACGGCGTGGTGGACGGGCGGACCGCTACCAAGGAGGAGGTCGGCCTGATGATGACCAATTTGGGAAAGGAGGCGGTGGGAGCATGAGCGCTGCCGTGAAGCGGGAGCCCGCCGTCCGCATCGTCAAGCGGGACAGCATCCCCCGCTGGAAGTCCTGGGGCATCCGGCTCCTGTCCGTGGTGCTGGCCCTGATCCTCAGCGGCCTGTTCATCTTCGCCGTGACCAAGCTGAACCCCATCCAGGTCTATGTGGAGATGTACAGCGGGGCCCTGGGTACCACCAACCGGACCTGGACCACCATCCGGGACACCATGATGCTGCTGTGCATCGGCGTGGGCCTGGCCCCCGCCTTCAAGATGCGGTTCTGGAACATCGGCGCCGAGGGACAGATCCTGGTGGGCGGCTGCTGCACCGCCGGAATGATGATCTACCTGGGCGCCCAGATTTCTACCCCCCTGCTGCTGTGCCTGATGGCGGTGGTGAGCATCATCGCCGGGGCCCTGTGGGGCCTGGTGCCCGCCATCTTCAAGTCCCGGTGGAACACCAACGAGACGCTGTTCACCCTGATGATGAACTATGTGGCCATCCAGATCACCAGCTACTGCGTGGCCCTGTGGGAGAACCCCTGGGGCTCCAACTCCGTGGGCGTCATCCACCGGCAGACCAAGTTCGGCTGGTTCCCGCCCCTCTTCGGCCAGGACTACGCCCTGAACGTGATCCTGGTCATGGCGCTCACCGTGGGAATGTACCTGTACCTGCGCTACTCCAAGCAGGGCTATGAGATTGCCGTGGTGGGAGAGAGCGCCAACACCGCCCGCTACGCCGGCATCAAGCTCAGCCGGGTGTACCTGCGGACCATGGCCATCTCCGGCGCCATCTGCGGCCTGGCGGGCTTCATTGCCGTGGCCGGCTCCAGCCACACCATCTCCACCAACACCGCCGGCGGCCGGGGCTTTACCGCCATCATCGTGGCCTGGCTGGCCCAGTTCAACACCTTTGTGATGGTCCTGATCGCCTTCCTCCTGGTGTTCCTGGAGAAGGGGGCCATCCGGGTGGCCTCCCAGTTCAACCTCAACGACTACGCCTCCAACATCATCACCGGCATCATCCTCTTCTGCATCATCGGAAGCGAATTCTTCATCAACTACAAGCTGGTCTTCCACCGGAGAAAGGAGGGCGGGAAATGAGCCAATATATCGCGCTGTTCCAGGCGGCCGTGGTCTTCGGCACCGTGATCCTGTTCGGCGCTCTGGGGGAGATCCTCACCCAGAAGTCCGGCAGTCTGAACCTGGGCGTCCCGGGGGTCATGTACTTAGGCGGCATCGCCGGCCTGGCCACGGCCTTCTTCTATGAGCGGAGCTGCGCCGCCGCCGGGACCACCCCTGTGCCCGCCCTGTGCCTGCTCCTGTCCTTCGTGGCGGCCTTCGCCGCAGCGGCCCTGGGGGGCCTGCTCTTCAGCTTCCTGACCATCACCCTCCGGGCCAACCAGAACGTGACGGGCCTGACGCTGACCATCTTCGGCGGCGGCGTGGCCAACTTCTTCGGCGGCAGCCTGAACAGCATGGCCGGCGGCGTGGGCCAGATCTCCGTGGCCGCCACCAGCGCCGCCTACCGGGCCAACATCGCCAATCAGGCGGACCTGGGGGTCTTCGGCTCCCTGTTCCTCAGCTACGGCTTCATGGCCTACCTGGCCATTCTGGTAGCCATCGTGCTGTGGTACTTCTTAAACCGCACCCGCACAGGGCTGAACCTGCGGGCTGTGGGTGAAAACCCCGCCACCGCCGACGCCGCCGGCATCAACGTCACCCGCTACCAGTATCTGGCGGCCTGTATCGGCGCGGGCATCTCCGGCTTGGGCGGACTGTATTACACCATGGACTACATCAAGGGCACCTGGTCCACCGACGGAACCATCGAGTCCCTGGGCTGGCTGGCCGTGGCCCTGGTCATCTTCGCCACCTGGAAGCCCCTCATGGCCATCCTGGGCGCCTACATCTTCGGCTGCCTTACCTGGCTGTACTTCTACATCCCCAACCTGACCCGGAGCTCCCAGGAGCTGTTCAAGATGATCCCCTATCTGGTCACCATCGCCGTGCTGATCCTGGTCAGCCTCCGCAAGAAGCGTGAGAATCAGCCGCCCGCCCACCTGGGCCTGCCCTACTTCCGGGAGGAGCGGTAGCGAATTCGGATTTTTTCTCCAAGAGAAGAGAAGCCCTCTCCGGCGGTGGAAAATGCCGCCCACAGGGCGGCCCGCCGTTGGAAATGAGAAACACAGAAGGGTAGAGCGGGCAACGGCTCGCGAAACCAAAAAAGAAAGACACGCTTTCAGCGTGTCTTTCTTTTTTGGAAGGGACGGTTAAAATTGATATTTTCATTTTTAGACCTGTTACAATAAATGCCACCCAACCGGCCTTCTGGCCGGCGGCGCTTTTGCGCCGTACGAGTGTTTTGCCGTAGGCAAAACCTCGGCGCAGGCGGAATTAATTTCCGCCGAGCATTTCAAACCAAAGGGTGGAAGCCGCCTTTGGCGGCTGGAACCCAAAAAGAAAGGACTTCCAATAGGAAGTCCTTTCTTTTTGGAGCTGGAAATCAGACTCGAACTGACGACCTGCTGATTACGAATCAGCTGCTCTACCGACTGAGCTATTCCAGCATCCATTTTCATCTGTCCCGCAGTCACCGTCGGCAGGGCGGCCTGGACAGCGCATCAACTATACCACATCTCCCGCCCGCCGTCAAGTCCGTTTCCCAACCCCGGGCGTTTTTTGTGGGACAACAGGGCGGAAAAAGCAGCTCACGTCTCTGCGCTCCGCAGAAAACCTCACCACCGCAGAGGTTTAGGCTTCAAAGTTCTCCAGCTCAGATGCCGCCGGTTTACCGCATTCATCTGCCAACATAAACCTGCACCTCATAGTTCCACTGCAAGATGCCGGACAGAACAACGAGCTGCACCGTAAACGCCGGCTCCACGCCATATTGGGTCCGGGCCATGCGGATCAGCTCCCGCAGCGTCTGCTCTCTGTTTTCCTCCGTGCAGCCGGCGCACAGATACTTCCCTTTTGGCAGCACCCTCAACCCGTCTATCTCCACATAGCGGATACAGACGGCAAAGAGCCTTGACAGACCCTCCTCGCTGTAAATGCCGGCCAGATCCTCAAAGAAAAATTGATCCTTCAAGGCGGGCGTCACTTTCTCGTAGAAATGGCTGAGATAATTCCAGAGATTGTCCAGCGTTGGCACCTCCAGCGTATCCGACAGCAGGATCACGCGCTCCGGCATATCTTTGAGAACCGTTCCCTGGAAGGTCTGCCGCGCCTGTAATTTCCGTTCATAGTCCGCTTTCGCGAGCTCTATTTTTGATTTGCTGTACTGCAGCGCGGCAATTTTTTCATCGGCCTTTTTCTCCGCCTGCACCAAAAAGTCGATGATCTTCTCAAGATCGTCATATTCCAAAACCTTTTTGATCTCCCGCAGCGGCAGGTCCATCACCTGCAATGCCCGCACCGTATTCAGGCGGACGATGTCCTGCTCGGTGTAATAGCGGTAATTGGTCCACTCGTCCTTTTTGCTGGGCTTCACCAGTCCAATGCGGTCATAGTGGCGCAGCGTTTCGCTGGTCGTATGGACAGCCTTTGCCGCTTCTCCAACAGAAAAAAATTTTTTCATTTTGAAAAATCCCCTATTGACTTTTGTGTTGCACAAAGGTTTATCATCATCCTAGCACAGGACATTGCGAAACGCAATAGGCATTGCGATGCTGTTTAGGAGGAATGGCTGCATGATAGAGCTCAAACAAGTCACAAAGCAGTACGGGCAGGCAACCGTACTAAAAAACATCACCCTCACCGTTGACGAACCGGGGATCTACTGTCTGCTCGGCAGAAACGGCGCGGGCAAAACGACGCTTCTTAAATCCATTGCCGGGTATCAGAACATCACCAGCGGTACGATCCAGGTCGACGGCAAGCCGATCACAACATCCACTTTGGATACAGGCGTCAGCTATATCGAAAACTTTGCCAAGCATTTTAATCTTCCGGTGCGGAAGCTGCTGCGGATCGCCTCTGAAGTAAACCCCAACTATGATTACGACTTCGCCTCGGAGATGATGGAGCGGTTCGAGCTGGACGGAAAAAAGAAGTTCAACCATCTCTCTCTGGGCATGAAGACGATGGTCTCCACGATCATCTGCCTGGCGAGCAACAAAGAGGTCATTCTGCTGGACGAACCCGTCCTCGGCTTCGACGCCATCATGCGGGTGGAGTTCTACGATATGCTGACGGAGAGTTTTCAGAAGCACCCGCGAATCATCATCGTATCCACCCACATCATCGAAGAGATCGCGAAAACCATTCAAAAGCTGATCATCATTGATAAAGGAAGCGTCCGCTTTTTTGATACCCTGCAATCGGTGGAGACCAAAGCGTTCAGTGTCAGCGGGCTGCAGAAAGCCGTGGAGGCCGCCACCAGAGGCCTGCATGTCATCGGTCAAGATACGGTGGGAGGTCTTGTCACCAGCTACATCTTCGACAATCCGCCGGAGCAGGCCGCCTCACTGGAAATCCATCCGCTGTCTTTACAGGATTTCTTTATCCAAATGGTCGGGCATAAGGGAGGTGCGGCAAGATGACCGCTATTTTTGCAATCGTAAAGCGCTTGCTGGCAAGCGACAAGATCAGCTTCATCCTGACGGCGCTTGTGGTGCTCTGCGCCACATCCTCCGGCGAGGTTGTTTTAAGCAACGGAAATTACACCTGGCTGCTGGCCGTCCTGACCCCCTTCTTCTTTGTGTTTTATGACTTTACAAAGCTGATGCACCTGGGCGCGAGCAAAAAAGATTACTTCTTCGGCTGTCTCATCAGCTATGTGTTCCTGGCGTTCTGCATTTCCCTGGTCAACACGGTGGTCCATCTCCTGATCGACCCCCTGTATCCCGCGCGCACCGTAATCAATCTGATGGACGTGTGCAAGTGGACGGAAAAGGGGATCGCCGTCGCCGGGCTGCAGCAGATGGTCTTCCTGCTCCTCGCCATGGTGTTCCTCCATGTGCTGCTGTCCATGCAGGCCCACTGGTACGGATGGGTGACCGGCGCGGTGCTGGTGGCGATTATCTGCATTTTTACGCCGATCGCGTCCCTGCGGGGGATCTTGGCTGGATTTTTCCAGCTCATTATGCTCAACGGCAACGCCGCCCTGCACATCGGGATCTGCCTGCTGCTGAGCGCCGCGTTATCCTTCGTCGGGCTTGTGGTGCTGAAAAGAAAAACGCTGTAGACAAGAGGGCTTACCATGATTCGGATCAAAGAGGTTGACGCGCAAAATATATTGGACGTGTGCGAATTGACAACAAGCCAGGATGGCATCGGCAGGACGGCGGAGGGGTGCTCACACTGCAACGCGATCTCCATCGCGGAGGCAAAATATGATCCGGAAATGCATCCCAACGCGATTTACAGCAATCATTCGCTGATCGGTTTTTTTATGTATCAGCGCCCGGAGGATCACGCGGAAACGGCAACGATCTGCCGCTTTATGATCGATGACAGGTTTCAGGCGAAAGGGCTCGCGGAAGAAGCTCTGGAGCACATCCTGCGGGGACTGAAAATTCAAGGCGTCAGAAAAGTGTCTCTGATCATCGACCACGCAGATAAAGCCGCGAAGGATCTCTGCCTCTCCTTCGGCTTTCAATTCACTGAGGAGATCAATCAAACGGAGCGCCGCTATGAGCTAGCGCTGTAAATCGAATCCACTACTATATTATAAGGAGGAATTCAAAATGAAAAAATTGATTGCACTGGCGGTGTGCCTTTTGCTGGGCAGCTTTGCCCTGGCGGGCTGCTCCGACAGCGGCGAGCCATTTGAGGAGAAGATCTACACGCCGGACGCGCAGATCACGGAAATCAATCTCGACGTGCAGGACCGGGAAATTGAAGTGTCGCTGTCCGAAGACGAGCAGATCCATATCCAATATTTTGAGAACAGCACGGAGTATTACGATATTTCTGTTTCAGGGAATGTGCTAACCATGACAAGCGCAAGCAGCAAAAGCTGGACAGACTTCATCGGCGTGAAGTCCTCCGCTGAAAGCCGCAAAATCTTGCTGCAGATCCCGGACGCGCTGCTAGAAAACCTCACACTGTCTACAACCAATGAGAGCATAACGCTTCCCGCACTGGCTGTGACCGGAAGCGTCAGCATGACCGCTAACGGCGGAAATATCACCTTTGGAGATTTGGAGGTCGGCAGCGCCCTGACCCTGAACGTCAAAAACGGGGACATCTCGGGAACGGTCGTCGGAAGCTACGACGATTTCGCCATCCAATCGGAAATCAAAAAGGGCGAGAGCAATCTGCCGGACAATAAGGATGACGGAGAAAAAACGCTGCATGTGACCGGCAACAACGGCGACGTCAATATCGAGTTTGTGAGCGGGTCCATGTAACGGCGAAAACCACGCCTTACGGTTTGATCATCTTGCGAAAGAATGCAGCCTTTCTTCCGCCGCCTCCGGGCGGCGTACCGCAAGGGGTAGGCCGCCTCCGTATGGCAGCACAGCTGCCGACGGTTGCGCGCGAACTCTGCGAGGCTTTTTTGACACGCTGAAGCGGGCGGGAAACCTCGTAGGTTTCCCGCCCGATTCCTCTTCTGCTCAATTCTGCCGCCGCCTCGGTCAGCGGGGGAAGGAGTTCTCAGATTTCACCCGCAGGCGGTTGAGCGCCCGGGCCAGATTGGCCTGGGCCATGCGGTACTCCTGGGCGCTCCGCTTCTGCAGGATGGCCTCCCGGGCCTCGTCCGCCGCCCGCTGGGCACGGATGGCATCGATCTCCTCCGGCCGCTCGGCGCTGTCCACCAGGGCCAGGACCTCGCCCCCCTCGATCTTCACCAGGCCGGAGGAAACCGCCGCCACCTGAGTGGCGCCGTCCGGCGTCCGCAGGCGGAGCTCGCCGGGAACCACCGCCACCACGATGCTGCTGTGGTGGGCCAGAATGCCCATCTCCCCGTCCTGGACGGGGATGGTCAAAGACAGGCAGGGGCCCTCGTAAAAGGGCCGGTCCGCCGCCAGGATCCGCACCGGGAAGGTATCCATCAGATCCCCTCCTTCTCCAGGGCCTTGGCCTTCTCCTCCACATCGGAGATGGTCCCCACGTTGAAGAAGGCCGCCTCCGGATACTGGTCCATCTCCCCGTCCACGATGGCCCGGAAGCCCTCCAGGGTGTCCTTCAGGGGCACGTAGATGCCGGGGATACCGGTGAATTTCTCCGCCACATGGGTGGGCTGGGACAGGAAGCGCTGGAGCTTCCGGGCCCGGGCCACGGTGAGGCGGTCCTCCATGCTCAGCTCATCCATGCCCAGAATGGCGATGATGTCCTGGAGCTCGCTGTACTTCTGCAGGGTCTCCTGGACCTGCCGGGCGATGCGGTAGTGCTTCTCCCCCACGATATCCGCCTCCAGGATGCGGGAGGAGGACTCCAGGGGGTCCACCGCCGGGTAGATGCCCTGCTCGGCGATCTTCCGGCTGAGGACGGTGGTGGCGTCCAGGTGGGCAAAGGTGGTGGCGGTGGCGGGGTCCGTCAGGTCGTCGGCGGGGACGTATACCGCCTGGACGGAGGTGACGGAGCCGCTCTTTGTGGAGGCGATCCGCTCCTGAAGCTCGCCCATCTCGTTGGCCAGGGTGGGCTGGTAGCCCACGGCGGAGGGCATCCGCCCCAGGAGGGTGGACACCTCGCTGCCCGCCTGGACAAAGCGGAAGATGTTGTCGATGAACAGCAGCACGTCCTTGTGCTCCTCGTCCCGGAAGTGCTCCGCCATGGTCAGCCCCGACAGGGCCACCCGCATCCGCACGCCGGGGGACTCGTTCATCTGGCCGAAGACCAGGGCGGTCTTATTGGACACGCCGCTCTCCCGCATCTCCCGCCACAGGTCGTTGCCCTCCCGGCTGCGCTCGCCAACGCCGGTGAAAATGGAGTAGCCGCCGTGTTCGGTGGCCACATTGTGGATCAGCTCCTGGATCAGCACGGTCTTTCCCACGCCGGCGCCGCCGAACAGGCCGATCTTGCCCCCCTTGGGGTAGGGGTCCAGCAGGTCAATGACCTTGATGCCGGTCTCCAGGATCTCCACCGCCGGGCTCTGCTCCTCAAAGGCGGGGGGCTGGCGGTAGATACCCCGGCGGGGGGTGTCCTCCGGCACCGGGCCCCCACCGTCAATGGGCTGGCCCAGCACGTTGAACATGCGGCCCAGGGTGGCCTCCCCCACCGGCACCTGAATGGGGTGCCCGGGGGCCTGGACGGCCATGCCCCGGGACAGGCCCTCGCTGCCGGAGAGCATAATGCAGCGGGCCGCGCCGCCATCCATATGCTGGGCAACCTCCATGACCCGCTTCTGGCCGTCCAGCTCCACAGTAAGGGCTTCCCGCATTTTGGGCAGCTGGCCCACCGGAAACTGGACATCCACCACCGGGCCGGAGATCTGTATGATGGTCCCTGTTGTCATGATCGCTCACGCTTCCTTCCTGTGTTTCAGCCGCTGGGCCTTGGCACCGGCGGAGATCTCGGTGATCTCCTGGGTGATGGCCGCCTGGCGGACACGGTCGTATTGGAGGGAGAGCTCACCCAGCAGCTTCTCCGCGTTCTTGGTGGCGGCGTCCATCGCGGTCATCCGGGCATTCTGCTCACAGCAGAAGCTGTCCACCAGGGCGCTGTAGATATAGCCGGACATATAGCTGGGGACCACCGCCTCCAGCACCTTGGCCACCGAAGGGCTGAAGGTAAAAGGCTCCCGCACCGCCTTCTCCGTTTTCTCCGAGCCCGCGAAGTAGGAGCGGTGGAAGGGCAGAAGGCGGGTAGACCTGGCCTGGGAGCTGAGGGCGCTCTCCATATCGGTATAGATCACAAATATTTTCTTCAGCTCCCCCCTGTCGTAGCCGTCCAGCAGCAGGGACCCGATCTCCCGGGCCCTGGCCATGGTGGGGTTCTGGGCGGTGTAGAGGAAGCTGCGCTCGATGGGGATGCGGCGCTGGGCGAAATAGTGCCTGCCGTATTCCCCCACCACGAAGAGCTTCGTGTCCGGGTGCTGGTCCAGCAGGTGCTGGGCCTCCCGGAGAACATTCTGGTTATAGGCCCCCGCCAGGCCCTTGTCCGCCGTAATGACCAGGCACCCGTAGGTGCCGGTGACGGCCTGCTGGCCCTCCTCCGGGTAGAAGTAGCGGCTGTCCACGCCCTCGGCGGCGGAGCGGAAGATCCGCTTGATCTCCGCCTGCATGGACTCGAAATAGGGGCGGGTGTGGTCCAGCTCGCTTCTGGCCTTCTGCAGCTTGGTGGAGGCGATGAGGTACATGGCGTTGGTGATCTTCCGCGTCTCCCGCACGCTCTCCATATGGGTCTTGATCTCCTTCAGACTGGACATATCAGACACCGCGCTTTCCGGCCCGCTGACGGAACTGCTCCAGGGCCTTGCGGGCGAGCGTCAGGATCTCCTCCCGGTCCTCCTGGGGCAGCAGGCCGGTGCGGTCAATGCGCTGGCACAGGTCGGGGGCCTGCTCCTCCAGGAAGGACAGCAGAAAGTCGGTAAACTCGTCCATCTGCTCCAGGGGCACGTCCTGCATCACATGGTTCAGGGCGGCCACCAGGGCGATGACCTGCCGGTGCTGGCTCATGGGGTGGTACTGCCGCTGGCGCAGCAGGCGTGTCAGGCTCTGACCGAAGGCCAGCTGCCGCTTGGTGGCGTCGTCCAGGTCGCTGGAGAACTGGGTAAAGACCTCCATCTCCCGGTACTGGGCCAGCACCAGCCGGAGGGTCCCGGCGGCGGACTTCATGGCCTTGGTCTGGGCGTCGCCGCCCACACGGGAGACAGAGAGGCCCACGTTCACCGCCGGCCGCTGGCCGGCAAAAAACAGGCTGCTCTCCAGGAAGATCTGCCCATCGGTGATGGAGATGATGTTGGTGGGGATATAGGCGGACACATCCCCCGCCTGGGTCTCCACGATGGGCAGGGCGGTCATGCTGCCGCCGCCAAGCTCGTCGGAGAGGTGGGCGGAGCGCTCCAGCAGACGGGAGTGGAGGTAGAACACGTCGCCGGGGTAGGCCTCCCGGCCCGGGGACCGCTCCAGCAGCAGGCTCAGCGCCCGGTAGGCGATGGCGTGCTTGCTCAGATCGTCGTATACGATCAGCACGTCCCGGCCCTGGTACATGAAAAACTCTCCCAGGGCGCACCCGGCATAGGGGGCGATATACTGCAGGGAGGCCGGCGCGCTGGCCGGGGCGTTGACCACCACGGTATAGTCCATGGCCCCCCGGCGGGTGAGGTTCTCCACCAGCTGGGCCACGGAGCTGGCCTTCTGGCCGATGGCCACGTAGATGCACACCACGCCCTTGCCCTTCTGGTTGAGGATGGTGTCCAGGGCGATGGCGGTCTTGCCGGTCTGGCGGTCGCCGATGATCAGCTCCCGCTGGCCCCGGCCGATGGGGAACATGGCGTCGATGGCCAGGAGCCCCGTCTCCATGGGGGTGTTCACCGGCTGGCGGTCCAGGATGGCCGGCGCCGCCGCCTCAATGGGGCGGTAGCCCTCGGCCCGGATGTCCCCCTTGCCGTCGATGGGGACGCCCAGAGCGTCCACCACCCGGCCCAGGAAGCCCTCCCCCACCGGCATACCGGCGGTGCGGCCCGTGCGGCGGACCACGCTGCCGGCAGCCACCTCGTCGCCGCCGTCAAAGAGGACGCAGCCCACGGTATCCCGCCGCAGATCCTGGACCATGCCCTTGACGCCGCCCTCAAAGAGCAGGATCTCGCCGTACTGGGCGTGCTCCAGGCCGTCCACCGTGGCGATCTCGTCGCCCACGGTGAGCACATGGCCCAACTCCTCCGGAACCACAGAGGGGACCCACCCCTCCATGGCCTCCCGCATCAGAGGCAGCAGATTGTCCTCGTTGCAGTTCTCCCGCTCCAGCTTTTCCAGCTGTCCGCGAAGCTGCCGCAGGTGGCCCTCCAGGCTCCAGTCGTAAACCACAGATCCCGCCTGAAGGACAAAGCCCTTGGAGATGGAGGGGTCCTCCTCCCAGACCAGAGAGACCTTCCGGCCGTAGGTCCGGGCCAAAAAGTTGGCGAAGCGCTGGCGCTGTACGTCAGTGGGCGGCGCCGCGCTGTGCAGCACCGCCTGCAGGATGCCGTTTTTATTATTTCTTTTCATGGTCCGGTCCCTTCTCCGCAAGGTCCAGGAACAGGTCGAAAGCATCGCTTCCGGTGCCGCGGGCCAGCTTTTCCGCCGCGTCGGTCACCAGGTCCTTCAGCTCCTGGCGGGCGTCGGACATGACCTTCTGGCGGTCCCGCTCCGCCTCCTGGCGGGCGTCGGCGAGGATGCGCTGGGCCTGGACCTTGGCGTCGTCCAGCTGCTGCTCAGCAGCGACCTGAGCATCGTGCTGTGCCTTGGCCTTCTGCTGCCGGATCTCCTCATCAGAGGCGTCCAGCTTTGCCTGGCAGTCAGCCTTCAGGGCCTCAGCCTCCCGCAGCTTGTCAGCCGCCTGGTCCGCAAGGCCCTGGTAATAGGCCTCCCGCTTGGCCATGAACTGCTTGACCGGCTTATACAGCAGAAGGTACAGCCCGCCGGCCAGGATGGCAAAGTTCATCAAATGCAGCAGGATCTGCTGCCAGTCAATATTCAGAGGGACGTTCACGTTTCCCACCTGCCTTTTTCATAGGTTTTCGGTTATAGGACGAAGATGATCAGAATGGCGGCCAGCAGGGCGTAGATGATGGCGGTCTCGATAAAGACCAGAGCCAGCATGAAGGTGGTGCGGATCTTGCCCTCGGCCTCCGGCTGGCGGGCAATGCCCTCCACGCTCTTGGAGGCCGCCATGCCCATGGCGATGGCGCCGCCGGCGGCGGCCAGACCGATGGCCAGACCGGTGGCAAGGGCCCTCATGCCGGTAGAATCTTCGGCGGTCTCCGCGGTCTCTGTGGTCTCCACGGTCTCGGCGGTGTCGTTCGCCGCGGGCTCGGCGGCGGCAAAGGCAGGGACTGCCAGGGTCAGCACCAGCAGCAGGGTAAGGGCCAGCACGCGGGCCCACTTCTTGTTCAGCAGACGTTTCATAATGACCTCCCACTTCAATGTTGGATCGTTTGTATTTCTCTTTTCTGTGCCGTCAGGCGTTCTGCGCCTGGGGCGTTTTCTGCTTTTTGGACTTCTTGCCCTCCGAAGCGCTGTGCTCGGACACCTCACCGTAGAACAGGGAGGTCAGCGTGGTCAGCACGTAACTCTGGATCAGCGCGTGGAGCAGCGTGAAGAGCACGCCCACCACCACCGGCAGCACATAGCTCAGCGCGGTGTAGTAGTAGACCAGCTCCGTCACCAGCAGGCCGCTGAGCAGGGCGCCGAAGAGACGGAAGCTCATGGAAATGGGCAGGGAAAACTCCTTGAGCGTACGCCCCACGCCCCGCATTCCGTTGCTGGCAACGCCGCCGGAGAGAATGACCAGATAGGACAGGCATCCCAGCGCGATGGCGGCGTTGATGTCCGACAGGGGCGCCGGCAGGGCGATGGAGTGGCCCTGGGTGGTGACGGCCTGGAGGCCGAAGAGCTCGAAGATGGTGCCGGTGAAAATATACACGCCGGCGCCGAAAATATAGGCGCCCAGGAAGCCGTTGCGCTCCGGACTGTTGCTTTTTGCCATCCGGTCAAAGAGCCCCACCAGCTCCTCCAGCAGCAGCTGGAGCCTGCCGGGCACATACTGAAACCGGGGAATGACAAAGATCCGCAGGCAGGCGGCCACGACCAGCAGGATGCCGGACACCGTCATGGCGGAGATCAGCCCCGGGTTCACCTCCTTGCCGAAGAGGTCGATGCGGTTGCTCTCGTGGAGCACCGCGTCCCGCATGGCCTCCTGTACGGTCTCGCCCTTCGGCGCCGCGGGCAGCAGCAGGGATACCACCAGCATCACCGCCGCCGCGACCATGCACAGGACGAATCCTTTCTTCTGTTTTGACATAACAACTCCTCTCCCCTTGGATACGGGTGGGCTGTCCCACCCGTTGCTGCCCGGGGCGGCGCTGTCCGCGCCTTCCCCGGATCGCTGTGGTTGATTTCTAAAAGCGTATGTATTATACTGTTCCTATTCAAATAAGTGAAATGTATTTTTTATATGCTGGCGATATGATTTTGACATGGAAGAGGACGGGTCGTAATGGCGATTACCTATGACTACTACCGCATATTTTACCATGTGGCCCAGTGCCGGAGCTTCACCCGGGCAGCCGAGGTTCTAAGCAACAACCAGCCCAATATCACCCGGTGCATGAACAACCTGGAGCAGGAGCTGGGGTGCAAGCTCTTTGTCCGCTCCCACCAGGGCGTCGCCCTGACGCCCGAGGGGCGGCGGCTGTTCCTGCGGGTGGCGGCGGCCTACGAGCAGCTGCGCCTGGGAGAGGAGGAGATCCAGCGGGACTGCAGCCTGGATACCGGCACCATCTCCATCGGCACCAACGAGGTGGCCCTGCATCTCCTGCTGCTGGACAAGCTCTCCGCTTTTCACGAGAAGTTCCCCGGCGTGCACATCCGCATCACCAGCAACACAACCCCCCAGGCCATCGAGGCCCTGACCCAGGGGCGGGCGGACTGCGCGGTGGTGACCACGCCCAACGAGGCGAAAAAGCCTCTTCGAGAGACCCGGCTGCGGAACTTCCGTGAGGTGCTGCTGTGCAGCGTGCGCAACCGGGAGCTGGCATCGCAGGTCCGGCGGCTGCGGGACGTGGTCCGCTACCCCTTCATTGGGATGGGGGTGGGGACCAGCGCCTACACCTTCTATCAGCGTCTGTTCGTCAAGCAGGACCTGTCCTTCCATGTGGACATCGAGGCCGCCAGCGTGTCCCAGATCCTGCCCATGGTGCGCCACAACCTGGGCATCGGCTTCTTCTCTGAGATCCTGGCCGCTCCGGCCATCGCCAGGGGGGAGGTCTGCCAGGTGCGGCTGGTGGAGTCGGTGCCGGAGCGGGCCGTCACCCTGGTGGAGGACGCCTCCCGGCCCCAGAGCATCGCCATGAAGACGTTCCGACAGATGCTTCTGACCGATCAGCCCCTTCCGGATGGCCGGGAGAGCGGCGAGCGGCCCTGAGACCCGCTTCGCGGGCCCCGCGCCTTGCGCTGTGCGGCTTTTTACTCCTGAAGGGAGTTCTTCGACACGCTGAGAGGAGCGCCCGGTCTGCCTGTGCAGACCGGGCGCTCCTCTGTGTGCATTACGCCCCGGCGATCTCCGCCACGGCCCGCACAGCGGCGTCGATCTCCTCCTCTGTGGTGTACCAGCCGAAGGAGAAGCGAACCGTCCCCTGGGGGAAGGTACCCAAGGCCCGGTGGGCGGCGGGGGCGCAGTGGAGGCCGCAGCGGGTCATGATGCCGTAGTCCTGCTCCAGGCGGAAGGACGCCTCGGCGTTGTCCACGGTCTCGAAGTCCAGGGACACCACCCCCACCCGGTTCTCCAGGTCCCAGGGTCCCGCCAGACGCACATGGGGGATGCTCCGAAGCTTCGACAGGAAGCGGGCGGTCAGGGCCGTCTCATGGTCCCGGAAGGTCTCAACCCCTTTTGACAGGACAAAATCCACCGCCGCCTGAAGGCCGTAGAGCCCCGGCAGGTTGGGGGTGCCGGACTCGAAGCGGTCGGGCATGTAGGGGGGCTGGACCTCCTCGTCGGAGGCGCTGCCGGTGCCGCCGGTGACGATGGGCCGGAGCTGACCGGCGAAATCCTTCGACAGCAGCAGAGCCCCGGTGCCCGAGGGTCCCATGAGGCCCTTGTGGCCCGGGACAGACAGGGCGGACAGCCCCAGCTTTTCAAAGTCGATGGGCCAGTGGCCCGCGGTCTGGGCGGCGTCCAGGACAAAGGGAACCCCCCGCCGGCGGCAGACGTCCCCCACCGCCTGGGCGTCCTGGACCGCGCCGCTGACATTGGAGCCGTGGGCCATGACCAGCAGGCGGGTGTTGGGACGGATCATCCCCTCCACAGCCCCGGCGTCCAGCCGCCCGGCGCTGTCGCAGGGGATGCGGTCGAAGCTCACCCCCTCCGCCGCCAGATCCTGGAGGGGCCGCATGACGGCGTTGTGCTCCACCGCGCTGACCAGGCAGTGGTCCCCGGGCCGCAGCCAGCCCCGGAGGACCATGTTCAGCCCCATGGTGTTGCCGCAGGTGAGAATACAGTGGGTGGGGTCGCCGTGGCCGAAGAGGCGGCACAGCCCCTCCCGGAGCAGCAGAGTGGTCATTCCGGCGTCCTGGGCGCTGGCGTAGACCCCCCGGTTGACGGAGGCCCCCACCTCCGTCATGTAGCGGACCATGGCCTCCGCCACGGCGGGGGGCTTGGGAAAGCTGGTAGCGGCGTTGTCCAGATATATAGCGGGCATTTGGTGGGCCTCCTATCGAAAAATGCAATAAATAGCCGTTGATATAGCGGAAAACAAAATACCGCTGGCGCAAATAAAAAAATCACACAAAAGATAGCAAAAAACTTGTGATTCTTCGTTTTTCACATAGCATATCACAGTTTTCCCCATCTTGCAATAGCTGCCGCCGGAGGAAATTTTCTCTTGCTTTTTTGGGCACAAAGTCATATGATTTATGTCAGAATTCATAGATTTCGCCTATAGATACAGTAAATATGTACACGGTGGAATCCTATGGAAAGAAAAGAGGGAGAATCAATTCAAATGGAAAAAGAAAGCTTTCTGAAACGCTACGGGCTGCTCATTGCCACAGGTCTGGTGGTGGGCGCCGCCGCCGTGCTGCTGACCTACTTCGGCAACCCGGCCAACATGGGCTTCTGCATCGCCTGCTTCCTGCGGGACATCGCCGGGGCTCTGAATTTCCAGCGGGCCGGCTTTGACGCCGAGGTCGGCACCGGCATCGTCCAGTACATCCGTCCTGAGATCATCGGTCTGGTTCTGGGCTCCACGGTGATCGCCTTCCTGCGGAAGGAGTTCAAGCCCCGGGGCGGCTCCTCCCCCATGATCCGCTTCCTGGTGGCCGTGGTGGTGATGATCGGCGCTCTGGTGTTCCTGGGCTGCCCCCTGCGGATGGTCATCCGCATCGGCGGCGGCGACCTCAACGCCGTGGTGGGCCTGGTGGGTTTTGTCGTCGGCATCCTTGTGGGCATTCTGGTGCTCAAGCGGGGCTTCAGCCTCCGCCGGGCCTACCAGCAGTCCATGACCGAGGGCCTGATCCTTCCCGCGTCCATGGTGGGCCTGCTGGTGCTGGCCCTGGCGGCCCCCAGCTTCATCATCTCCAGCGTCAGCGGTCCCGGCTCCCAGCACGCCCCCATCCTGCTGGCTCTGGCGGTGGCCCTGGTGGTGGGCATCCTGGCCCAGCGCTCCCGCCTGTGCATGGTGGGCGGCATCCGTGACGCCGTCATGTTCCAGGATTTCCGCCTGATCTCCGCCTTCGTGGCCATCATTGTGGCGGTGCTGGTGGGCAACCTGATTCTGGGCAGCTTCAATCTGGGCTTCGAGGGTCAGCCTGTGGCCCACACCGACGGCCTGTGGAACTTCCTGGGCATGGCTCTGGTGGGCTGGGGCTCCGTGCTTCTGGGCGGCTGCCCCCTGCGGCAGCTGATCATGGCCGGCGAGGGCAACACCGACTCCGCCGTCACCGTCACCGGCTATGTCGTGGGCGCCGCCGTCGCCCACAACTTCGGCCTGGCGTCCTCCGCCACCGGCATCGGCACCGGCCCCGTGGCTCTGGCCGTGGTGGTGTGCTTCGTGATCCTGGCCGTGGTCTCCGTGGCCAACATGCAGAAACTGGAGGGCTGATGGCGTGACGCGTCACGCCATCAGCGTGATCGCCCATCGCCTCGCCCTGACGGGCAACCGGCGATGATGGCGGCGGTCCCCCATTTCGCCGGGGGATACACTGTCATTTTGATTTGAGCCGCGTACAGCGGCGGAATGGAGGACCCTATCATGATTGATGCTCGTGGATATTCCTGCCCCACCCCCCTGCTGATGATCCAGAAGGCCATCAAGGAGGGCAACAACCCCGCCACCGTGGAGATGCTGGTGGACGCGCCCTGCGCGGTGGAGAACGTCAGCCGCTACGGCAAGAAGGCCGGGTACAAGGTGGCCGTCGAGGACAAGGGCGACCACACCAAGCTGACGCTGACCAAGTAATGGAGCGGTACGTCGCCACCTTCCACACCCACCTGGCGGCCATGCGGACCTGCGCCGCCCTGAAAAAGGACGGCCTGGAGGCCAAGCTGGCCCCGGTGCCCCGGCGGCTCAGCTCCTCCTGCGGCACCTGCGTGTTCTACCAGGGGGAGGACCCCCGCCTGGAAGCCATGGACCGGGATGTGGAGGCCGTCTACCGGCGGGACGGGGAGGACTACGTCCTTCTCTCCCGGGGAGAGGACTAGATATTGAAGAGGGCCTGCTGATGCAATATCAGCAGGCCCTCTTTTCACGTCACAGAACCAGTTGTAATCCGCCGTTTTCGTGGTATAATTTGATAGAAAAAAGCGCGAACGACACTTCGGATAGGAGAGACCCTATGAAACTCATGGTCATCGACGGCAACAGCATCATCAACCGGGCCTTCTACGGCGTGCGGCCCCTGACCACCCGGGAGGGGCTCCACACCAACGCGGTCTACGGCTTCGTCACCACCCTGCAGAAGCTGCTGGACGAGGAGGCCCCCGAGGCCCTGTGCGTCACCTTCGACCGGCGGGAGCCCACCTTCCGCCACCTGTCCTACGAGGGCTACAAGGCCCAGCGGAAGGGGATGCCCGAGGAGCTGGCCCAGCAGCTCCCGGTGCTCAAGGAGGTGCTGGACGCCATGGACATCCCCCGCTACGAGCTGGCGGGGTACGAGGCCGACGACCTCATCGGCACCATCTCCCGGAAGTGCGAGGCCGCGGGCTGGGCGTGCGTGGTGGTCACCGGGGACAAGGACAGCCTCCAGCTCATCACGGACAAGACGAAGGTGAAGCTGGTGTCCACCCGCATGGGCCAGACCACCACCAAGGACATGACGGAGGCGGCCTTCCGGGAGGCATACGGCTTCGACCCCATCCACATCATCGACCTGAAGGCCCTCATGGGGGACGCCAGCGACAACATCCCCGGAGTCCCCGGGGTGGGGGAGAAGACCGCCATGGCCCTGATCCAGCGGTACCAGACCGTGGACGCCATCTACGAGGCCATGCCGGAGGTGGAGGCCCGCCCCGCCGTCATCAAGAGGCTGGCGGAGGGGGAGGATTCCGCCCGGATGAGCTACCGCCTGGCCACCATCGTCACCGACGCGCCCCTGGCGTTTGACCCGGAGGCCAATCTCCGCCGGGAGCCCAAAGGGGCGCTGAGGGACGTGCTGCTGAAGCTGGAGTTCACCAAGCTCATGGACAAGCTCCTGCCTGCGGCCCCGGCGCCGGCGGAGACGGAGGTCTTCGAGGGGACCTGTGAAAGCGAGATCGTGGCGGACTGGGACCGGGTACAGGCACTGCTGGCAATCTTTCGCCGGCGGGACCATGTGGCCTGCCTGGTTCTGCCGGATCTTCGGGGCGTGTGCGTGGAGTGGGGCGATGGAAACGAGGGCAGGGCTGCGGTGTTTCTGCCCACTCGATTGGAGAACTACAACGGCTTCCTCCGGGCCTTCTTTGCCCCGGGGATCAAAAAGGTGTCCTACGAGGTGAAGGACCTGACCCGCTCCCTCCTGGCGGAGGGGCTGCCGGCGGAGGACATCGTCTTTGACGTGGCCCTGGCGGGGTACCTCCTGGACGCCACCGCCGGGCGCTACGACCTGGAGCGGCTGGCCATGAGCTGGTTCCACGCCGCCGTGCCCAAGGCGGGGGCCTACCTGGCCCCCGAGGCTTTCACCGCCCTGGGGGAGAGCGCCGAGGCCCTGGGGGCCCTCATGAGCCACACGGCCCTCATCGACGCCCTCTACGGCGAGATGGGCCCCAAGCTGGAGGAGCGGCAGGTGGAGGCGCTGTACTTTGACGTGGAGCACCCCCTGTGCCGGGTGCTGGCGGAGATGGAGCTGGCAGGCTTCCAGGTGGACGCGGGGATGCTCCGGTCCTTCGGGGAGACCCTCACCGCCGCCATTGAGACCCTGGAGCAGCGGATCTACTCCTACGCGGGCCAGTTCAACATCAACTCCCCCAAGCAGCTGGGGGAGGTCCTCTTCGAGCGCCTGGGCCTGCCCAGCTACAAGAAGACCAAGACCGGCTACTCCACCAGCGCCGAGGTCCTGGAGAAGCTCCGGGGGGCCCACCCCATCGTGGGGGAGGTGCTGGAGTACCGGCAGTACGCCAAGCTCAAGAGCACCTACGTGGACGGCCTGCTGAAGGTCATCTCCCCCGACGGCCGGGTCCGCACCAGCTTCCAGATGACCGTCACCGCCACCGGCCGCCTCAGCTCCACGGAGCCCAACCTCCAGAACATCCCCACCCGGACGGAGCTGGGCAGCGAGCTGCGGCGGATGTTCGTGGCGGGGCCGGGGCAGATCCTGGTGGACGCGGACTACAGCCAGATCGAGCTGCGGCTCCTGGCCCACATCTCCGGGGACCAGGCGATGGTTGACGCCTTCCGCTCCGGGGAGGATTTCCACACCGTCACCGCCGCCCACGTGTTCTCCGTGCCGGTGGAGGAGGTCACCCCCGCCATGCGCCGGGCCGCCAAGGCGGTGAACTTCGGCATCGTCTACGGCATCTCCCCCTTCTCCCTGAGCCAGGACCTGGGGGTCACCGTGGCGGAGGCCAAGGCGTACATGGGCGCCTACTTCCACCGCTTCCCCGGGGTGAAGGCCTACATGGACCAGGTGGTGGAGCGGGCCCGGGCCGACGGCTACGTGGAGACGCCCATGCACCGCCGCCGGGCGCTCCCGGAGATCAAGTCCTCCAACCACAACATGCGCTCCTTCGGGGAGCGGGTGGCCCTGAACATGCCCATCCAGGGGGCCGCCGCCGACATCATCAAGCTGGCCATGGTCCGGGTCCACCGCCAGCTGAAGGAGGCGGCGCTGGAGGCCCGGCTCATCATGCAGGTCCACGACGAGCTCATCGTGGAGTGCCCCGAGGCTGAGGCGGACCGGGTGAAGGCCATCCTGGTCCGGGAGATGGAGGGGGCCTGGCCCCTGTCCGTCCCCCTCATCGCCGAGGCCCACAGCGGGAAGAGCTGGCTGGAGTGCCACTGAGATGGACGCTTCCACGCTGTGCCGGCGATACGGCCTCGGTGCGAGCCACCGCGCCGCGCCGATCCATCCCGGAACTGTCGCCCAGGTGTGGCAGGCATCCACCCCGTCCGGCGAGGTGGTCATCCGTACTCTCACCGACCGGGCGCAGGGGGAGCGGGAATTTTTGATCTGCCGCCACCTGGCACGGCAGGGCTTCCGTCAGACTCCCGCCATCTTGACAGCCGACAGCGGCGCCCCGGCGGTGGAACAGGACGGGACATGGTACCAAATCCAGCAGTATCTTCCCGGCGTCAGGCCGGACCCCGCCGTGCCCGGCGTCCCAGGGGAGATTGCCCGGACGGCGGCCCGTCTGGAGGCGGCCCTGGAAACTTGTCCTCCCATCAGATGCCCTGCCGACCGCTTTGATTTGGCCGCCGCCTGGGCCGAGGGGCGCCAAGGCTGGTCCCAGCTGGGTCTCCCCCTCTCCCTATCCCAGGCGGACAGAGAGGTACAGCACCAGACCGATGCCCCCACCCACGCCAGCCAGGTGATCCACGGCGACATGGGGCTATGGAATCTGCTTCTGGATCCGAATGGCACCATATGGGTCATCGACTTTGGAGAGGCCCGGATGGGCGATCCCTATTTTGACATCGCCTCCCTTCTGTGCGGCTTGCTCCACCAAGTGCCGCCGGAACGCCGCTGGCAAACCTGCTCAGAGTTTTTGGCGGCATATGGGGAACAGTCCCCGCTGGATCGAAGCCAGTTAGCGGAGCAGATGGCGCTATGGGCGTGGCGAGCACTGGCGCAGTGCGCCCGGCAGGGAGCCGCCATGGCTGCGGCGGCGGCCGGATTTTTACATACCCTGGTATGGGTAAAGGAGAACCTATGGACTATCAACTGATCCCCCTGGCTCATGAGCACCTGGGCCAGGCGGCGGAGATCGAGCGGCTCTGCTTTTCCGACCCCTGGTCGGAAAAGATGCTGGCGGAGCACCTGGCCAACCCCTGCTCCCTGACCCTGGCGGCGGTGGGGGACACCGGCCGCCTGCTGGGCTACGTGGGCCTTCTGGCGGTGGTAGACGAGGGGTACATCACCAACGTGGCGGTCCGGCCGGACTGCCGCCGCCAGGGGGTGGCGGCGGCTCTGCTGGACGCCCTGGAGGCCCAGGGAAAAGAGCGGGAGCTGGCCTTCCTCACCCTGGAGGTCCGCCAGTCCAACGCCCCCGCCCGGGCCCTCTACGAGAAGCTGGGATACCTCCAAGCGGGCCTTCGGAGAAACTACTATGAAAATCCCCGGGAGGACGCCGTCATCATGACCAAGACGCTCTGAGGAGCCGGAACTCTACGGAGCGTCGGTTGCGCCCGCCGCCCCGATTGGATAGGATAGACAGGCCGGGCGGCGCCCGGACAATTCAAAATCAAGGGAGGCGGCGGCAAATGGACAGTCAGGGGATCGGCGGCGTGATCTTCCGCCTGCGGCGGGAGCGGGGGGCTGACCCAGCGGCAGCTGGCGGAGCGGCTCCACGTAACGGACAAGGCGGTGAGCAAATGGGAGCGGGG
>CHCFR05602__coassemble_573_pt1 | contig 19948 bp, 19 predicted proteins | sample CHCFR05602__metabat2_low_PE_005 | metagenome-assembled genome bin CHCFR05602
TTTGTTTTACCGTGGTGGAAGCTTGCTTCCCTGTATCGTTACTCATTCTATTATAAATATACTTAGTGCTTTTGCAAATCGAGCAAGCCTAAGCGTAGAGAAGCGTATGATTTTCACCTTGATTGAATTTGCCATTATCATTGGCTATGCCCTCATTCTTATAAAAACGTTGCCGAAAAACCGGGTGTCACAGAACCAAGCGGATAGATGATAACCCATAAAATAGCAAAGCCAGCCGAGCCAGCGGGCGGTCAAGATGAACGGCGCATACGCGCCGCCGCTGACAGCCCCGCCCGCCTTTGCTGGCAGGCAGTCAAGGGGGCGGCAGCAGGGAGTACTGCCGCCCCGCTCACGGACAGGTGGATGGATCTGCCCGCGCATTTTTCTTGCTATTCCCGGCAAAAAGCAGTAAAATGGTCTCCAAACAGGGCCTGTGGGCATGGGCGGAAAGGCGGCGGCGCGTATGATGTATAATCCCCAGCTGGAGACCTTTCTCCGGGTGGCGGACGCGGGGAGCTTCAACAGAGCGGCGGAGGAACTGTTCATCACGCCGCCGGCGGTGATCAAGCAGATCACCTCTCTGGAAACCAGCCTGGATCTCCAGCTCTTTGTCCGCAGCCCCCGCGGGCTGAAACTTACCGAGGCGGGCAAATCCATTTACCGGGACGCCCAGTATGTGGTGCAGTACTGCAAGGACTCCGTGGTGCGGGCCAAAAATGCCGCCGAGGAGGGGGACAAGGTCATCCGCATCGGGGTTTCCCCCATGACGCCCGGCCAGTTCCTGCTGGACCTCTGGCCGGCCATCAAGGCCCACTGTCCCAATATCAAATTCAAGATGGTGCCCTATGAGAACACCCCGGAGAACTCGGTGGAGATCCTGCGCAATCTGGGGCAGAACATCGATATTGTCGCGGGGCTCTTTGACCAGAATTTTCTGGAGAACCGGCAGTGTGACGCCCTGGAGCTGTCCCGGGAGCCCATCCGCTGCGCGGTATCCATCTATCACCCTCTGGCGGCCAAGGACCGGCTGACAACGGAGGTCCTGCACGGGGAGAACTTCCTGCTCATTCGCCGGGGCTGGAACCGCTATCTGGACCAGATGCGGGACGAGCTGTGGCGGGATCACCCCCAGATCCATATTGTTGACTTTGAGATGTTCAACATCAACGTGTTCAACCAGTGTGAGAACTCCGAGGACATCCTCATGACCATTGACAGCTGGCGGCAGGTCCACCCCCTGCTCAAGACGATCCCGGTGGACTGGCGCTACACCATTCCATACGGCCTGCTCCATTCCCCCCATCCCACGCCGACGGTCCGGCAGTTCCTCCAAGCGGTCCGTACAGTGTATCAGTTATAACGCAAACGTACATACTGCATAACTTTTCGAGACTTCTGCTGAAGTCTCGATTTTTTTATAATAGGGGCATAAATGGAATCGTCCCGCACAGGGACGGGATCAGAGGTGTGCCATGAACAACTTTCTCTTTGAAAACAGGACCAGGTTCCTCTTCGGGGGCGGCTGTGTGAAGGAGTATCTGGCCAGCTTCTTGACGGGATACGGTCCCAGTGTGCTGCTGGTGAGGGAGGAAGGGGACAGCCGCTCCGGTGCGGTGGATGAGGTGCGGGACATTCTGCGCCGGAGCGGAAAGCAGGTGGCGGAGTGCGCTGTGGGGCCGTTCTGTCCCCGGTATGAACAGGTCCGGCAGGCAGCCCGCCTGTGCCGGGAGCGCCGTGTGGATCTGATGTTAGGGGTGGGCAGCTCCGCCGTGCTGGACGGCTGCAAGGCCGCCGCCTTGGCGGCGGTATGCCGGGGAGAGCTTTGGGAAAATTACGGCGCGCTGCAGGGCGTAGTGGATGTGCCGCCCCTTTCGGTAGGCTTTGTAGCCTCTCATCTGGAGGTCGGGGCCGTCAACGGCGCGGCGGGCCTGATCTATGAAAACCAGTGCGTCTGGCGGGACTATCCCCCTTGTGACCCCTGCTTTGCCCTGCTGGACCCGGCCTGCACCCAAGAGCTGTCCCGCCGGGAACTCATTTTCCAAGGCTTTTCCGCCCTGGCCGGGGGGCTGGAGGAATACCTGCCCCCGGCGGATGGGATGGCAGTTTCCCGGGAGCTGCTGGGAGCCTTGATGCGTGGAATGCTCCATGACCTGCGTACCTGCCGGAATGACCTCCGTGACGAGGACGCTCGCAGCAACCTGATGTGGCGGTGCGCCCTGTGGGGAAGCCGGTTTTTCCAGCTGGGACGGAGGTTCTCCTTCCCGGCACTGCCGGTGCGGGAGGCGGCGATTCTCTCGGCGTCTGACTGGGGGGAATACGCCGGGGCGCTGTCCGTTCTTCTGCTGGCCCGTTTCCGCCAAGCGGTGGAACAGCAGTCCGCCGCGCTGGCCCAGCTGGCCAGATGCCTCTGGGCGCTCCCAGTCCAGGGCCGGACAGAGGCCCAGCTGGCCCGCGACAGCGTGATGGCCCTGGAGGCGCTCACAAAGGAGTTGGGACTTCCCACAGAGACAAAACAGCTGGGCGGGACAGTCCAAGAGCGGCTGGAGCGGGTTTCATCTGATCCAAACCTTTTGGTATATACTGCGTAACGAATCGGAACTTCCGCAGAGCACGGATCTGCATTATCATCATTCCTGTAAGAATTACACCTGCAAGGAGGCATTTGACGATGAATACACGCGTGTTAGGCGCTGATCTGGAGGTATCCTCCATTGGGCTTGGGTGCATGGGCTTCAGCCACGCCTACGGGGCGCCCACGGAGAAAAGTGAAGCGATCCGCTCCATTCGAGCCGCCTATGACATGGGCTACACCCTGTTCGATACCGCCGAGACCTACGGCACCGCCGCCGACCCCCATGAGAATGAGAAGCTGGTGGGGGAGGCCCTGAAGGATATCCGAGATCATGTCCAGATCGTCACCAAGTTCGGCACTCGCTTTGACGAGACCAGCACGGCGGTGAACAAGCCCCTGATCCCGGACTCCCGGCCGGAGACCATCCGGGCCTCGGTAGAGGGCTCCCTCCGGCGGCTGGGCACCGACCACATCGACCTGTACTTCCAGCACCGCATGGACCCCGGCGTGGAGCCCGAGGCGGTGGCCCAGGTGATGGCCGATCTGATCCGGGAGGGTAAGATCACCCACTGGGGCGTTTCCGAGGCAAACGGGGATTACCTGCGCCGGGCCCATGCGGTGTGTCCGGTGACAGCGGTGCAGAACCGCTACTCTATGATGGCCCGATGGCATGAGGCCCTGTTTCCGGTGCTGGAGGAGCTGAACGTGGGCTTTGTGGCATTCTCCCCCATGGCGAACGGCCTGTTGACCGGAGCCTATGGAGAGAAGTCCCGATTTGACGCCAAGCTGGACTACCGCAGCGCCATGCCCCAGTTCACCCCGGAGGCGGTGGAGCAGAACCGGGCGCTGCTGGCGCTGCTGCGGGACTTGGCGGAACGCAAGCACGCCACGCCGGCGCAGATCTCTTTGGCCTGGATGCTGTGCAAGAAACCATACATTGTCCCCATTCCCGGCAGCCGGAAGGTGGAGCGGATGCGTGAGAACTCCGGTGCGGCGGAAGTGGTCCTCTCCCGCGAGGAAGTGGAGACGATAGACAAGACCCTGGACGCCACCCCCATGTCCGCCGTGTTCGGCGGCACCCAAACACTCCCCCGGTGAGCCGGGGCGGGAACATATTACAATAGGAAAGGATCGAATGACAATGAAAATCACTTGGAAAAAGCTGCTCACCTTGTCCCTGGCGGCAGTAATGGCCCTGTCTCTGGCCGCCTGCGGCGGAAATGACAGCTCCGCAGATGACCAGAGCGCCAATCAGACCCAGGAGGAAGCGGCGCCTCCTGCGGACACAGAGGAGAACACCGCTGCTCCGGAATCCTCCGGCGATGGAGCCGCGGCGGCAGACGGCAATGTGCTGGTGGTGTATTACTCTGCCTCCGGCAATACGGAGACTGCGGCGAACTACATCGCCCAGGCCGCCGGGGGAGACATCTTCGAAATTACCCCGGTGGAGCCCTATACTTCCGATGACCTGAACTGGACAGATGACAACAGCCGGGTCAGCCGGGAGCATGAGGACGAGTCCCTGCGGGACGTGGAGCTGACCACCACGGAGGTGGAGAACTGGGACAGCTATGACACGGTATTCATCGGCTACCCCATCTGGTGGGGCATCGCTGCCTGGCCGGTGGACGGCTTTGTGGAGGCCAATGACTTCAGCGGCAAGACGGTCATCCCCTTCTGCACCTCCTCCAGCTCCGGCCTGGGCCAGAGCGGAGAACTGCTGGCCCAGCTGGCCGGCACCGGCGACTGGCAGGAGGGACAGCGGTTCCGCTCCAGCGCCAGTCAGGAGGATGTAAACGAGTGGGTGGACAGCCTGGGGCTGTCCGCGGCGTAAGAAAGCGGCAGGGAGCCGGAGCGACCGGCTCCGGCTCCCTCCGGTTGATAAGTTGAGTATGAGAAAGGAAAGAGAGAGCCATGTCCAAGAAAGTTTTGATTTTATCCGCCAGTCCCCGGAAGGGGGGCAACTCGGACCTGCTGTGTGGCCAGTTCGCCAAGGGCGCGGAGGAGGCCGGGCACCAGGTTGAGAAAATCCGGGTTCAGGAGAAGAAAATTGCTCCCTGCCTGGCCTGCTACGGCTGCCGGGGCACCGGCATCTGTGTTCAGAGGGATGACATGGCGGCCATTCTGGACAAGATGGTGACGGCTGACGTGCTGGTGCTGGCCACTCCGGTGTACTTCTACTCCATGGACGGTCAGCTGAAGACCCTGATTGACCGCACGCTGCCCCGGTACACGGAGATCCGGGACAAGGAGGTCTACCTCATCGCCACCGCCGCCGCGGGCCGGGGAGCCATGGAGCGCACCGTGGATGCCATGCGGGGCTTTACCGACTGTTTGCCCGGCGCCCAGGTGAAGGGTGTCATCTACGGCTCCGGCGTGTATCAGAAGGGAGAGGTCATGGACACCAAAGCGTTCCAGGAGGCCTACCAGCTGGGTAAGAAAGTCTAAGCGAGAAAGAAGGCTGCCCGGCTCCAAGAATCCGGAGCATATCCGGGCGAACCTGGACTTGTTCGACTTCGCCCTCACTGATGAGGAGATGGCGAAGATCGCCGCCATGGATCAGCGGAAGCGGTACTACCACAGCACCCCGGAGACGCTCAAGAAATATGCCGAAATTGTCCCTGATGTGGACGGTCAGAGGTGATAACAGAACAGGAGGAAGCACAAGATGGATAAAGTGACCGCGGGCAGAGACGCCATGAACGAGTTCGCGCCGAAATTTGCGCAGTTGAACGACGATGTGCTGTTTGGCGAAGTATGGTCCCGGGAGAACGAACTCTCTCCCCGGGACCGGAGCCTGATCACCGTAGCTGCCCTGATGGCCAGCGGGATCCTGGATACCTCGCTGCTGCACCACATCCAGCGGGCAAAGGCCAACGGCGTCACCGCCCGGGAGATGTCCGAGGCGCTGACCCAGCTGGCCTTCTACGCGGGCTGGCCCAAGGCCTGGGCGGCGCTGCGGATGGCAAAAGAAGTCTACGGGACTGACAGAGCATAAATCCCGATCAAAGGAGGATCTTCGATGAAAACATGTAAACGCTTTGGGGCATTGCTGCTGGCTCTGATCCTGACGCTCAGCCTCAGTGTCACGGCCTATGCGGCTGTGGAGGACACCGGCTTTTCCGACGTGGCAGCGGACGCCTGGTATGCGGATGCGGTGACCTATGTCCGAGACAACGGTCTGATGAGCGGCACTTCGGATACGACCTTTACTCCCGGCGGGACCATGACCCGCGGGATGCTGGTCACCACCCTGTACCGCATGGCCGGTTCTCCCTCGCTGGAAAATGAGGATCTGGGTTATCCCTTTGCTGATGTGCCGGGAGACGCCTGGTACGCCGACGGGGTCTACTGGGCCCGGCTGGCCGGCGTGGTCGGCGGGTACTCAGAGGACCAGTTCGGCCCCGACGACCCTGTAACAAGAGAGCAAATCGCCGCCATTCTCTGGCGGTACGCGGGAAGTCCGGCAGCGGAGTCCGGCACGGACTTTGCCGACGAGGGCAGCATTTCCGCCTATGCCGCCCAGGCGGTGGACTGGGCTCGTGCCAATGGGATCGTCAACGGCGTGGAGGACAACCGGTTCCTGCCCCAGAGCAGTGCCACCCGCGCCCAGGTGGCCACGATCCTGCGGAACTATCTGACCATGGAGGAGGCCGGTGAGCCGGAGGCCCCGGCGGGGAGCCGCGTCCTGGTGGCCTACTTCTCCGCCACCGGCAACACGGAGGCAGTGGCGGGCTATATTGCACAGGCCACCGGCGGCGACCTGTTTGAGATCACCCCCGCCGATCCTTACACCTCCGATGACCTGAACTGGACCGACGAGAACAGCCGGGTCGTCTATGAATACGAGAACCCGGATGAACGGGACACCGAGCTGGCCTCTGATACCCCCGATGGGTGGGAGGATTACGATGTGATCTTCCTGGGTTACCCCATCTGGTGGTATGACGCTGCCTGGCCGGTAGACGGCTTTGTGGAGGCCAACGATTTCACCGGCAAGACGGTGATCCCCTTCTGCACCTCCTCCAGCTCCGGCCTGGGAGAGAGCGGCAGCCGGCTGGCGGAGCTGGCGGGCGCCGGCGACTGGCAGGAGGGGCAGCGGTTCCCATCCGGCGCGTCCCAGGCCGATGTGGAAGCCTGGGTGGACGGCCTGGGGCTGTAAAGCGGGGTCGAAGCAGAAAATTGACGCATTAGAGAAGCTGCTGAACATCTCCGCCCCGGAGACGTTCAGCAGCTTTCCTTCTGAATTGATTTCTGAAATTATGATTTGCGGCAGGCACTTCGGGCGGCGGCCAGAGGCGCCGCCACCCCTTCTTGCCGGTCAGCTTCGCAGATCGGCGTTCCAGTCAAAAATGATCCCTGTTCGCGGATCAATTTCGAACTCGTACTTCATGCCGTCAAAGAACAGCTCTCCCTCATACCTGCCCCGGCCGTCTCCGGATTCCTCCCAGATCTCTACATCCTCCGCGTGAGAGCCGGGAACCTTGCTTTGCACAAGAAGCGCGGCTTCCTCTAAGCTGACCGGGCTGTCGCCCAGCGTGTCCAGCCACTCCTCGTCCACCTCATAGTCGGCGCTTACGATCCTTCCGTCGGCCATGGCCACTTCAAAATCATAGTCGCCGTAGTCGGTCTCAAACTCAATATCGTAGATGGGGATGCCGCTGTCCCCGTCACGCTCATTTTTTATGTTGTATGCGTCATCCTCCGCCACTCCGGCATTGTCCAGGGCGATTGCCAAGGCATCCTCCCGGCTGATCTCTTCGGAACCTGCTTCTCCGGGAATACCGGATGGGGTATTTGGATTGAGCGCCTGCTCGCCGGAGGCTGCAGGAGCCGAGCTGCCTGGGGCGCCCGCCTGGCCTCCGGGATCGGGACCAGTTCCCGTCTGCCCGCCGCATCCGGCCAGTATGATCAGCAGGAGTCCTGCTGTAATCCCGCTGCATAACATTCGACGCATATATTGCCGCACTCCTTTTTCATATGGTGTTTCTATTTTACCATGCATCTGCTGGCCGTGCCTCTCTATTTCACAGCCTTCCGCGCTGCGGTTTGCCGATGCCTGGCGTTTTCCAGGTCCTCAAAATCTCCCAGGTCCCGCAGGTCCACATGGGAGGCGTCCACCCCGGCGTCGGGGTGCTCGGCCTGCTGGGCCAAGGTGATGGGATATTCTCCCTCCAGCTGTCCCCGAATGCTCTCCGCCCGGAGGCGGCACACCTCCAGCAGGGTGTTCACCGCCAACAGGTGGTCCTCGTAGGAGCAGAAGGCGGTGGGGTCGGCCTCCACATAGGGGGCGATGAGGGCCTGGGCCTGGCGGATGACCGCCTCATACCGGCCGCTCTCGAAGTACTCCGTGAGAAGCTGGTCGAAGCAGGCGTGGTACTGGGCGAAATAGGCGTCGTTCTTCATCAGGTTGTGATAGAGGGGGCGCTCCAGCATGACCTCCCCCCGGGCGGGGGTGTTGACGGGCCAGTTGATGAGCGCGTTGGGGTCCCGGATGGGGTCCGTCATCCCCAGGGCGTAGGTGCCGAAGGCCAGATTGTAGTCCCAGGGCAGGATGGACAGCACCCCGTCCTCCTCATAGAGAAAGTAGTTGTGGCCGGTGTGGCCCAGGTAGCTGTCCCAGTTCATCACAAAGACCTGCACCGTAAAATACCGCAGCACCTCGTCCACGTTGACCGCTGATTCCAGGTCCTCCCCGGTGGACAGAGTTTTCAGCGCCCGGATGAGCCGCTCCTGGTCCGCTCTGTCCACATCGAACTTGGCGTTGCCGAAGATGTTGGGGTAGCTGTCCGGGTCGTCGCCCACATACCGCAGGGCCACGTCGGCGTTTTCGGCGTTCAGGGAGGTGTAGTCCGGCTTGTAGAGCTGGCCGTGGTCCGGGCCGAAGTTTCGCCGGGCGAAGGCCTCCTCCGGCTCCTCGATGGCCAGGAACAGCCCCCAGGGCTGGCCGTTCACCGTCACCCACACATAGCTGCGCAGCGGGGCGGGCACCCCCATATGGTCCATCATGTCGTAGACCAGATAGGTCTTGAGGTAGCTGTTGTCTTGAAAGGAGGCGTCCAGGGAGAGCTTGTCCAGGCCGTGGTAGTTCCCGCCGTCCACATAGTGGTCGAACTCCAGCTTGAGACTGTACCGGCTCAGTCCATACTCCTCCGTCAGCCGCAGGGAGTTGTTCCCTTTGGCCCGGAGGCCCACCTGGTAAAATTCCTCCCCGTCGATGACGGCGGTGCAGGGGATGTACTCCTCCGCCGAGGCGTTTTCCAGAAAGGCGTCCCAGTTCTCCACCTGGAGGTCTACGGTATGGACCCGGCTGTCGTCAAAGAGGCGGTAGGCGTACCCCGGCGCGGCGCTGGCCCGCCGGATGCCCAGGGTCTCCCCGAAGCAGAGCAGCCCCGTCAGGGCCAGGGCCAGCGCCATGGCCAGGGCGCAGATCAGGTCGATCCGTCGGTGGCGGATCATGGCCTCACCCCATGTAGTCCCCGTTGTAGGAGACCAGCACCACGTTCCCCACGCCCTCCATGGCCCCCAGCTCATTGACGAACTCCGTGTCGGCATCCCGCAGGCGCACCTCGTAGTTCAGCTCGATCTGGCCCGGGGCCACGCTCTTGCTCTTCAGATTCAGCCGCCGCACCCGGGCCTCCACCAGGGCGCGCACCTGCCCCTCCACATCCTGGTCGGCGCAGTGGACCACCAGGATGTAGGGGGACTCCCCGTTCTTCTGCCGGGAGAACACCAGCAGCACCGCCCCCACGAAGAGGCTGCCCAGCACCGCCAGGGGGATGAGCCCCGCCGCCAGCACGATGCCTACGGCGATGGACCAGAACAGGAAGGCGATGTCCATGGGCTCCTTGATGGCGGTGCGGAACCGGACGATGGACAGCGCGCCCACCATGCCCAGGGAGAGAACGACATTGCTGGTCACCGCCAGGATGAGCAGGGTGGTGATCATGGTCAGGGCGATGAGGGTCACGCCGAAGCTGGGGGCGTACATTACGCCGCTGTAGCTCTTCTTGTAGACCAGGAAAATAAACAGGCCGAGGAGAAATGCCAGGGCCAGGGCGATGGCGGTGTCCAGCAGGGAGACGCTGTCCAGGCGCTCTAAGAAGCTGGATTTGAAGATGTCCTGAAAGGTGGTCATGGTCGGGCCGCTCCTTATCTCGTTTTTGATCTAGTCGAATCTTCGGCACAGGGCGTACTTGGAGCAGGCGCCCGCCCGGCGGCCCGGCGTCTGCACTGCCATGCGTACCAGCTCCGGGAGGAAGTCGTCGTATTTGACCTCCAGCACCGTGAGCCCCTCCAGTGGCTTCAGGGGGAAGCGCTCCGGGCGGAGGAAGTTCTGCCAGTTCAGCCCTGTGCGGATGTTCCGGTCCAGGGTGACCCGGACGTTTCCGGGGGCGTAGGTAAAGGCCTCCCGGTCGTAGCACACCACCGTCCGGGGCCGCAGCCCCGTCCCCAGGATCTTGCTGTACAGCTCCCGGAGCAGCGGCTCCCCCCGCTCCAGCAGGAAGCCCCAGTCCCCGGCCAGAAGCCCCTCCGCCTCCTCTGTGGACAGGCGGGCGGAGCGTTTGCCACACAGGCCGTTGACCTTGTATTTCTTTTCCAGCTTCAGCCAGGCGGGACTTTCGCCATAATACCGCAGGCGGAACTTCTCCCGCCGGTCCACGCCGTCCAGCTTCTCCCGGAGGGCGGCGTCATAGGGGGTGTCGAAGTACAGGCTGGTGATCCGGTAGCTCCCTTCCGGTCCGGCGTGGGCGTCATGGGGAAAGAGCCTGCGCAGCCGCCCGGCAAGCACCAGGTCCTCCTGGGGAGAGACCTGGTGCTTGCTCTCGTGGCGGAGCCTGGGGGAGTTAGTCGTCCCAGTCGTCGTCATCGTCATCGTCCCAGTCATCATCGCTGTAGTCGGTGACGCCGTCGGTGTTGGGACCGTAGTCGGTATCGTCGTAATCGGTGACGCCGTCCGCATTAGGGCCGTAGTCCGTGTCGTCGTAGTCAGTGACACCGTCGGCGTTGGGACCGTAGTCGGTATCGTCGTAGTCGGTGACGCCGTCGGCGTTGGGACCGTAGTCGGTGTCATCGTAATCGGTGACGCCGTCGGCATTGGGACCGTAGTCGGTGTCGTCGTAATCCTGATACTCCGCGTCCATCTCCGTGACTTTGCCGGTGACGGCGTTGACCTCATACTCATACTCCACGCCGTCCATGACGAACTCCACCTCGTACTCCCCGTCGTCCAGGTCGTAGTCCTTCTCCACAAACTGGATGTCGTCCCGGCCCAGCTGGGTGGAGAGGATGTTCTGGGCGGCCTGGGCGTTGATGTAGCCCTGGTCGGCATAGGCGTCATCGTAATCATCGTCATCCAGCGTCACGGTCTGGGAGCCGATCTGGTCGGCCTCCACCACCAGGCGGACCGCCTCCGCCAGCTCATTCAGGAACTGGTCGCTGGGATACCGGGAGCCCCGCTCCAGCTTCAGCACGATGTTCTTCTCGTTGCCGTCGATGGTGGCGTCGAAGTAGCCGCCGGCGTTGATCTCGTCCACCAGCTCGCCGATGACCGTGGTGCAGGCCTTACCCTCATAGCCGGTGTACCTGCTGAGGACGGCCCTGCCGTCGTCGTTGAGCCCGGTGAGGGCCACCACGTTGCCGGCCTCATCGTAGTCCATCTCGATCTCCGGATTGACGCTCAGCAGCACGGTGCCCACGCTGCCGGCGGGGTCCTCCTGAACCAGAGGTGCGGAGGCGGTGTTGTCGGGAAGCGCCTCCGTCTGGGGGGCGCCGCCGCAGGCGGTCAGGGCTGTCACAGTCAGGGCGGCGGTCAAGGCCAGGCCGAACAGTTTGGCATAGGTGTTTTTCTTCATTTTCTTCATCTCCTCAGAAATTCAGTTTGTGGTTGCGTTCTGTCTATAGATTACGAAGCCGCTTTTGGAAAACCGGGGTCCCGGAAAACTTTTCCTTTGGCTTACACTGGGAGGATACGGAGCCTTTGATGGAAAACCGGGGCCGCAAAAAAGTTTTTTTCGGGTCCTTCCTTAATCGTCGTTGTCCTCCCAATCGTCGTTCCAGCTGTTATCGCCGCTGTCGCTGTCCTCCCAGTCGTCATTCCAGACGTTATCGCCGCTGTCGCTGTCCCCCCAGTCGTCGTCCCAGCCGTTATCGCCGCTGTCGCTGTCCTCCCAGTCGTCGTTCCAGCCGTTATCGCCGCTGTCATTGTCATCCCAGTCGTCATCTTCCGGGCCGCCGTCCCAGCCGCCGTCATCATCACGGTCCTCATAGTCGGTCATACCGTCAGTATAGGGCGCCTCAGCGCCGTCATCATCTCCATAATCTGTGACGCCGTCGGCATTGGGGCCGTAGTCTGTATCGCTATAGTCGGTTATCCCGTCGCTGTTGGGAGCGTAGTCGGTATCCTCCGAAACAGCCGGCTGGGTGGGTGGCTCGGTCTGTGCGCCGGGCGCGGACTCTGGAACAGGTTCTGGCGCGGACGGCGTCACCGGTATGACCACTTCCTCAGCCGGCGGCTCCTCGGCGGCGGGGCCGATCTGGATCACGATGGCCTCCCCATACCGTTCCTCCAGATCCTCCCGGGCCTCCTGCTCTTCCCGGGCCTGCCAGTCGGTATCATCGCTGGAGACGGTGATGGACACCGTCTCCCCGCTGGAGAGATAGCCCATGGAAATGGCCCGCTCCACCAGTTCCCCGGTTACATCCTCCCGGTCCTTGCCGCTGAAATTGTATCCGGCAATGAGTTCCTCGCCGTCTGGGTTGAGTCCCTCCAGCTCCAGCACCCGGTCGGTGCGGCTGAGGGTGAGCTCCACATCCGGATTGATCTGGATGCGCAGAGCCCCATAAGGGGCGAAGTTGGGCTGGTAATACCCAAAGAATACCAGGCAGAGGCAGGCGGCCAGGCCAGCCAGGCCGGACAGGGGTTTCCAAAGGGGAGCGGGCTTCCTCTGCGGCGTCCTCAGTTCCACGATCTCCTGAACGGTATCGCCCACCCGGTAGCGGAGGTTGGCCGCTTTCAGGAAGTGCCCCTCCTCGTCCAGCACCACCGCATAGGCTGGGTGGGTCTCCATGACCAGATATTTCATTTCGCGCTCCCTCCTTTGGCCGGGCCGATCTGGCACAGGTGCCCCCGGATGATCTCATAGCCGTTGGTGAAGGCCAGCAGGATAGCCACCAGATATTTCCGGTGCCGCTCCAGAGTCTTCTTGTCCGTACCGGAGCCGGATGCCAGCTCATTCATGGGCAGCTTTCCCGTGTCCTCCACCCGCTTGAGCAGCTCCGGCCGGGACCGGGCAAAATCCAGCACCCGGCGGCAGGCGGCGAACGTCCGTTCCTGCCGGGGACAGTTGTCCGCCACATCGGAGAAGGTCAGGCCGAAGCGGGAGAGGGCCTCCGAAAACTCTTGGATCTCCTTTTGACTGGCGGTACGTACTTCGTACGCCTCTATGTGGTTTGCTGTGTCGGGAATGGTTTCCACCAGTTCTCCGCTGTCCTCCTCAGGGCTGGAGGACGTGTGGAGGGAGATCACGTTTTTGTGGCGTTTTTCCGCCCGGTAGTGGTCGATGAGCCGGTTTTTGATGGACCGGGCCGCATAGGGGAGAAAAGCGCCCCGTCCTTTCTCATAGGCCAGGATCGCCTCATAGAAGGCCAGCATGGCGATGCTCAGCTCATCCTCGTGGCCGTCCTCCGGGGCAGTGCGGATAAATTTCACCGTCTCTGAACGGATGAAGCCCATGTATTGCTGGATGAACACATCCGCGGTTTCCGGGTCTGTCTTGGCCGCATACACCTGGCTTACGATACTGTGTTCTGTCTGTACCATGTCGATCCCTCCACCCCTCCGGCTGTAGAGTACGAGCCGCCCGCCGGATTTTCGGGGTCCGCTGTAATCTTTTTCAAAGATTCTGCGTACGCATATCTCTTCAGGATAGCATTTTAGCAAACCTCCGCTTTCGACGCGCTCCCCGCGCGGTAAAATATCTGTAAAAATTAGGTAAAATCATTTTGCGTCTTTGCGGAGCCGGGTCGTCTGTGGATTTTACAGGAATATGACAGAAATCTCATGCGGCTTGTATCACCTGGGGAGCTGATGAATGGACGCGGCGCGGAAGGCGGATGAGAGTGCCATCTGTTTTTTTCGGTTTCAGCCTATGGAGATCCCCACAGCCCTCCGGGCTGCCCCGGCAGTAAAATTGGGCAGAAGCCGCCTCTCCGCTTGTCTAATTTCTCCAATTTTGTATCGCGATCTGCCGCCTGGATCAGCGGCAAAAAACAGTGGAAAAACACAAACAAGTGTGCTATTATAAACAAGATATCTTGTGAAGGAGGCGCTTCTGTGTCCCTGTTTAACGCTTTGATTTTAGGACTGATCCAGGGGGTGGCGGAATTTCTGCCCATCTCCAGCTCCGGCCATCTGGCCATCGCCCAGGAGCTGCTGGGCTTTGGGGTGGAGGGCAGCGACGACATGTTTTTCGACGTGCTGCTCCACCTGGGCACCCTGGCGGCGGTGTTCGTGGCCTACTGGGCCGACATCAAGGAGATGATCCTGGAGTTTATCCGCACCATCCAGGACGTGTCCCACGGCGGGATGCCGGAGAAAATCCCCCCCGCCCGGCGAATGATCCTGCTGGTGGTGGTGGGCACCCTGCCCCTGTTCCTGGTGCTGCCCATCCAGGACTTTGTGGAGGGCCTCAGCAGCAATACATACTTCATTGGGGCGGCGCTGCTGGTCACCGGCGTGCTGCTCTGGGTGTGCGACCGGGTGAAGAAGGGACGGAAGAACGAGCGCACCGCCACCATGCGGGACGTGCTGGTGGTGGGCTTGAGCCAGGCCGTGGCCACCTGCCCCGGCCTCTCCCGGTCCGGCACCACCATCTCCGTGGGGTGCTTTGTGGGCTTTGAGCGGAAGTTCGCCGTCCGCTACGCCTTCCTCCTGTCCATCCCGGCGGTGCTGGGGGCCAACCTCCTCCACTTCGTGGACGTGATCCAGGCCGGGGGCATTGACCCCGCCCTGGTGCCCGCCTACCTCCTGGGGGTGGCGGTGGCGGCGGTGTCCGGCTACTTCTCCATCCGCCTGCTGCGGTTCGTGGCGGAGAAGGGCCGCTTCGGCGCCTTCTCCTACTACTGCTGGGCCGCCGGCGTCATCACCCTGGCCCTCAGCGTCATGAAGTCCACCTCCGGCCTGCCCTGGCTGGGAGCCTGACGCGGCTATGGAGAGAGAGCTTTGGGACGCGGTGGACCGGGAGGGGAGGCCCCTTGGTTTTGATCTGGTCCGGGGGGAGCCTGTGCCGGAGGGAGCCTATCACCTGGTGGTGGAGATTTACGCCGTGACACACGACGGGCGGGTGCTGGTGACCCAGCGCCACCCGGATAAGCCCTGGGGCCTCCACTGGGAGGTCACCGGCGGGTCCGTGGTGAAGGGGGAGAGCCCCCTGGCGGGCGCCCGGCGGGAGCTGCGGGAGGAGACCGGGCTGGCCCTGCCTCTGGAGGCATTTGTACCGGTTTATATCCAGCCCCGGCGGGGGATCGACGGCCACCCCACCATCTACCACAGCTTTCTGGTCCGCTTCGACCCGGAAGACCAGGCGATCTCCCTCCAGGCGGGGGAGACGGTGGACTGGAGGCTGCTGCCCTATGACGAGTACAAGAGGTTTATCCTGACGGATGCGTTCACCCCGGGAATCCGGGACCGCTTTCTGGCCCATCAGCCGGACTTTGACCGGCTGATCCTGGGAGCAATTGATGGCAAGTGAGGTGTACCATGGCGACCACACCAAAGAAAAAAACCGCCGGCGGCGGAAAGAGCGGCAGTCGCTCCTCATCCGCCAGGAGCGGCGCAAGGAGCGGGAAGGGGACCGGCAGCCGGTCCTCCTCCCGGAAAGCCCCGGCCAAGCGGCCCATCCGCCGGGAGGTCACCGGGGTGGTGTTTCTGATCCTGGCCCTGTGCGTGTTTTTCAGCTATTTCAACCAGGACGGCTGGCTCATCGTCCTGCTGCCCACGGTGCTCAAGGGCCTCTTTGGCTTCGGCTACTTCCTGGTGGCCCCGGCCCTGGCGGCGGCGTCCTGGATCTTGCTGACCCACAAGGGGAGGCCGGTGGCCCTGCGGACCGCCTCGGCCCTGCTGGTGCCCTATCTCTTCGGCGGGGTGTGGCACATGCTCTTCTGCCGGGAGGATCTCTCCAGCCCCGACGGCCTGCTGGGCAAGCTGTGGACCACCGGCGGGGAGCTCTACAGCGGCGGCGTCCTTTCCGGGGGCACCGCCCAGGGGTTCCTGGCGGTGCTGGGCAAGCCCGCCTCCGTGGTAATCTTCTGCGTCCTGATCCTGGTGCTGCTGATGGTGGTGTTCCAGATCAGCTTCTCCACCCTCTGGCAGATGTGGAAGGAGCGGGAGCGTCTGGACTACCGGGTGGAGGACTACGAGGACGAGGAGGACGACGAGTACTTCCAGCCAATAGCGGAACGCAAGGCCGAGAAGCCCGCCTCCCGGCCGGCCCGGCCCCGTGCGCCCCGGCCGGAGATCGACATCCCCCTGGATGATGACGAGGAGACCTCCCGGGAGAAGAAGGGCGGCGTACTCTCCAGCTTCTTCAAGCCCCGGGACAAGGAGCAGATGACCCCCGCCGACGTGCTCACCGGCAGTGCTCCCAACGGCAATGCCCCGGCCCAGCCCCAGGAGGAGCCCCAGCCGGCGCCGGTCCCCGCTCCTCCGCCGGAGCCCGTCCCCATTCAGGAGCCGGAGTTCCAGGAGGAGCCGCCGGTGGAGACCCGGCGGCGGAAAAAGGACACCGCCGGCGAGGTGGAGGCCGCCACCGCCCAGGTGGCCGCCGAGATCGCCAGCGGCATGGCGGTGGAGAAGACCTACGACTTCCCGCCCATCACCCTGCTGGACCAGAACCGGCAGGACAACTACATCGAGGCGGGGGCGGAGCTGCGGACCAACGCCCAGCGCCTGGCGGACACCCTCCACAGCTTCGGCGTGGACGCCACCGGCGGCGACGTGATCCGGGGACCCGCCATCACCCGCTACGAGTTCGTCCTGGACCAGGGGGTGAAGCTCAGCAAGATCACCAACCTGGCCGACGACATCGCCCTGGCCCTGGGGGCCAGCGGCGTGCGCATCGCCCCCATCCCGGAGAAGATCTCCGTGGTGGGCATCGAGGTGCCCAACAAGACCGTCTCCCCGGTGCTGATCCGGGATGTCATCGAGTCCCGGGCCTTCACCCAGCACAAGTCCTCTGTGGCCTTTGCCGTGGGCCGGGACATCGGGAACAAGGACATCGTGGGGGACATCGCCAAGCTGCCCCACGTGCTCATCGCCGGTACCACCGGCTCCGGTAAGTCCGTGTGCACCAACTCCCTCATCATCTCCCTGCTCTACAAGTCCAGCCCCGAGGACGTGCGGTTCATCATGGTGGACCCGAAGATGGTGGAGCTGGCCCCCTACAACGGCATCCCCCACCTGCTGATCCCTGTGGTCACCGACCCGAAGAAGGCTGCCGGGGCCCTCCAGTGGGCGGTGTACGAGATGATGAAGCGGTACAAGACCTTCTCCGAGCTGGGTGTGAAGAAGCTGGAGGAGTACAACGCCCTGGCCGCCCAGCGGGAGGATCTGCCCCACATGGCCTCTGTGGTGGTGGTCATCGACGAGCTGGCGGACCTGATGCTGGTAGCCGCCAAGGAGGTGGAGGAGTCCATCTGCCGGGTGGCCCAGATGGGCCGCGCCGCCGGGATGCACCTGGTCATCGCCACCCAGCGGCCCTCCGCCGACGTGATCACCGGCCTGATGAAGGCCAACATCCCCAGCCGCATCGCCTTTGCCGTGGCCTCCTCCCTGGAGTCCCGGATCATCCTGGACACCACCGGCGCGGAGAAGCTGGTGGGCCGTGGCGACATGCTCTACGCCCCCCTGGGCAGCGGCAAGCCCATCCGGGTCCAGGGCTGCTTCATCACCCCCGAGGAGATCGACCGGGTGGTGGGCTACGTCAAGTCCACCGGCGAGGCCCAGTACTCCGACGAGGTCATGCGGAAGATCGAGGAGTCCCTCCAGGAGAAGGAGAAGAAGGGGGGCGGCGGCCCTGCCTCCTCCGCCTCCGACGGCGACGAGGGCGGCAGCGAGGACGAGCTCCTGCCCGCCGCCGTGGAGGTGGTCCTGGAGACCGGGCAGGCCTCCGTGTCCATGCTCCAGCGCCGGCTGAAGCTGGGCTACTCCCGGGCCGCCCGCCTGGTGGACCAGATGGAGCAGCGGGGATACGTGGGGCCCTTCGAGGGCTCCAAGCCCCGCCAGCTCCTCATCACCAAGGAGAAGTGGCAGGAGATCAAAATGGCCCAGGGCGGCGGCGGGGACTTCACCCCCGACGAGCTGGCAGGTATGAAGCACGCCTCCATGGACGACGGAGAACACGTCATCCCCTGGGAGGACCAGTGAACCGAAATAGGCCTACATTCTTTTTCTTGGAAAGAAAAAGAATCAAAAAGAACTTTGATCGCAAAGCTCCGCTTTGCTTAGGAAAAAAGTATGGTAAAGGCTATTGCGTGTCCAGAGGAGAAAGAGCGGATCGCCACCCAGGTGCTTGCGGCTCTGCCGGACTGGTTCGGACTGCCGGAGAGCACCGCCGCCTACGTCCGGGGCAGCCGGGACCTGCCCTTCTGGGCTGATGTATCGGAGGAGGGGGAGGTCCGGGGGTTCATCGCTCTGCGTGAGACCAGCCCCTACACAGGGGAGGTCTATGTCATGGGTGTGATGCCCCAGTATCACCGCCGGGGCGTCGGCCGGGCCCTGTTCCAGGCCCTCTGTGCCGAGGTGCGGCGGCGCGGCTACGAGTTTCTCCAGGTCAAGACCGTCCGGGAGGGCTGCTACCCCGCGTATGACAGGACCATCGCCTTCTACCGGAGCCTGGGCTTCCGGGAGCTGGAGTGCTTCCCGGAGCTGTGGGACCCCTGGAACCCCTGCCAGATTTTCGTGATGGCGGTATGATAAAAGTTTTGGCCCTGTGCCGTCAGAGACGGCACAGGGCCACAGTTTGTTTTAGGTGATTATGAGGATTTTGCTCACGCCGTGGTCTTCTCCCGCCGGGCCTTCTCCTGGAGCTTCCGGCAGGTCTTGCGGTACCGCTCCGCGATGGGCCCGGCGTCCTTGTAGATGGCGGCCTTCCCGGACCATTGGCGGCCTTCCTTCTGGGCGGTGACGGCCATGTACAGCCGCCGGTGCTCCTGGCACCGGCAGCGGAGGACCTGCTCGGTAGGGGTGGTGCGGACCCACCGCCCGGCGGAGAGGGGCTTGCCGCAGAGGGGGCACACCGGTTGGGAGACCTCCTTGCGGTTCTTGCAGGCCCAGCGGGTGTCATATGTACCCAGGTCCAGCTCCCACAGGGGAGGGAGGCCCTTCTGCTTCGGGGGCTTGTGGAAGAGCGTCAAATCAGGAAACTGGTCCAGCATGGTCTGGTAGACCATGACGGTGTAGAAGGTGTCGTTCCAGGCGCTGTGGAAGTCCAAATCCGCATCCAGCCCCAGCTCCGACACCGCCTTCTCCAGGGAGGGCTGACAGCCCAGATCCCCGCCGTAGAGCTTCTGGTACATGTACTGCAGGTCGAAGAACTCGCACTTCCAGCCCGGATCGAAGGAGATGTGGTGGAACTCGAAGTTCCGCAGCAGCACCTCCACGTCGTTGTTGCCCCACTCGATGAACACCGGGTTCTCCCCGCACCAGTGGAGGAAGGCGGGGCCCAGGTCCAGGAAGGTGGGGGCGTCGTCCAGCAGCTGCCGCAGTTCCTCCCGGCCGTACGGAAGCAGACGGTAGGTGCGGTTGTCGATCTTCCGGCCCACCTTGGGGTGGATGTAGCTGTGGAAGGAGTCCTCCATGGCGCCGGTGGCCTGGTCCACCTTCATGGCGGCCACCTCCAGCAGCTCATGGAAGGGCAGGCGCTGCCCATCCTTCCCCCGGTAAAATGTAGTATTCCATTCCAAGTCCAAAAAAATCAGCTCAGCCATAGGTTACGGCTCCCATATTGATTTGCATATGCACAGCAAGCATGGCCGTGTGCCGTCTCTGACGGCACGGCCTATCTCTCAGCGCGTGAGCCGGGGACGGCCCACATGTGGGAAGCTTTACGCGCTTTAAAGCTTGCGCGTGGTTACACTGCCCTCACGGCGCGTAAATCTTCTTCATATCCGCCGACAGAGGGGCGGTCAAATACAGATGTTCCCCGGTGACGGGGTGGTCCAGCGCCAGGGCGGCGGCGTGGAGGGCCGGGCGGGGGATCAGGTCCCTGTCCTCCGTCCCGTACAGCCAGTCTCCCGCCAGGGGACAGCCCAGAGCCGCCATGTGGACCCGGATCTGGTGGGTCCGCCCGGTGTGGGGCGTCAGCTCCACCAGGGAGA
>CHCFR05602__coassemble_1060_pt1 | contig 12511 bp, 11 predicted proteins | sample CHCFR05602__metabat2_low_PE_005 | metagenome-assembled genome bin CHCFR05602
AGCGCTCTCGCGCCCGGTCTCTCTCAGACAGCTCGCTTATTCTACCAGAATCGGAACCGTTTGTCAAGCCCTTTTTTTCGCTTCTTTTTAAGTTTTTTCCTCGTGCTCGCCGCGCCAGCCCCTCGTGCCGGACAGCTTGATTAATATAGCAGATAGTCTTTCCATTGTCAACACTTTTCTTGCAAATAATTTCAATTTTTTTCTTCTCTTTCCCTGCCCCTCGTGATATAGTATAGGCGTTCCTACAGACCACTATATCTTGGCATATTTTAGGGGAGGGACCCATGAAGATCAAGCGGCTGACCGCCACCTTCGGGCGGTTGGAAAACGAAACGCTGCGTCTGGAGCCGGGGCTGAACATCATCGAGGCCCCCAACGAGAGGGGAAAGTCCACCTGGACCGCCTTTCTCCGGGTGATGCTCTACGGCCTGAACACCCGGGACCGCAGCGCCAACGCCGACAAGCGGCGGTACCTGCCCTGGAGCGGCAGCGCCATGCAGGGCGTTCTGGAGGCGGACACCTGCCTGGGGGACGTGACCATCACCCGCTCCACCGTCCGGGCCAACGCCCCCATGGGGGCTTTTTCCGCCGTTCGCACCGGAACCTCGGAGCCTGTGGCGGGTCTCACCGCCGCCAGCTGCGGGGAGGCCCTGCTGGGGGTGCCGCTGGAGGTATACGAGCGCAGCGCCTACATCCGGCAGTCCGGGCTGGCCGTGGACCAGAACGCAGCCCTGGAGCGGCGGATCGCCGCCCTCATCACCACCGGCGAGGAGGACACCTCTTATACGGACGCCGCCGACCGGCTCCGCCGCCAGCTCACCCGCCGCCGCTACAACAAGACCGGGCTCCTGCCCCAAGCGGAGCGGGAGCTGGAGGAGCTGGAGCGGACGGCGGCGGAGGGCAGGATCCTGGAGGAGAGCTGCCGCCGGTGGGAGGCGGAGCTGGAGGCCGCCCAGGCCCAGAACGCCGCTCTGACAGCGGACCTACGCCGCCACGACCAGGCGGACGCCGCCCAGGCCATCGCCCAGGTCCAACAGGCCCGGGAGGCCTGGGAGGCCGCCAAGACTGAGGCACAGCAGGCGGAGGATTCTCTGGGTGACCTGCCGGACGCAGAGGCTCTTCAAGCCCTGCGGGGAAGCCTGGACGCCCTGGAGCCTGTGGCGGAGGCGGTCCGGACCGCTGAGGAGCGGGAGGAGGCCGCCGCCCAGGCCATGGCCCACGCCGACGAGGCTTTAGCGGCCCACCCCCTGGCGGGCAGAACCCCGGAGGAGGCCGCCGCCCTGGCCGCGGAGACGGGTCCCCGGCCCGCTCTGTCCCCTCTGGGGATCGCCCTTCCCCTGCTGGCCGGCGCCGCCGCTGCCGCCGTTACCGCCCTGGCCGGAGGCGGCTGGCTGGCCGCTGTCCTGGGATTGGCCGTCCTGGCTGTGGCCCTGGCGGCGTTCCTCCTGCCCCTGAGGGGGCGGCAGGCCGCCTGGGACCGCCAACGGGAGACACTGGACCGCCAGCGCCAGGAGGCGGCGGAGGCCTATACTATATTATATGAAAAAGCCGCCCAGGCCCGGACCGCCTGGCGGGACGCCCGGTCCGCCCGGGACGCCCTGGCCGCCAGCTTTGACACCAACCTGGACCGCTGTCTGGAGCAGGTCCGGACCTTCGCCCCGGCGGAGGACCTGGCCGCCGCCCAGCGGGCGGTGGACGCCGCCCTCCACCGGCAGACCGCCGCCCGGGAGGCCCGGCGGCGGGAGGAGGCCGCCCGGCTGCGCTGGGAGCTGTGCCGGGACCAGGCGCCCCAGGCCCCCGCGGGGGAGGTCGAGCGCCCCGCCGTCTCCCGGGAGGCCCTCCAGGCCCGGCTCCGGGAGAACGCGGCCAGGGAGGAGGACCTCCGCCGCCAGCTCCACACCGCCCAGGGCCGGCTGCAGGCCCTGGGGGACCCCCTCCAGCTCCAGGCGGAGGCGGAGGAGACCGCCCGCCGCCGGGAGGACCTCCAGCGGGAGTACGACGCCATCGCCCTGGCCCAGGAGGTCCTGGACCGGGCCAACGCCGAGCTCCAGAGCCGCTTCTCCCCCGCCCTGGGAGAAAAATCCGCGGAAATCTTTACAAAGCTCACCGGAGGGAAGTATAATAAGGTTCTGTTGAACCGGGATATGGCCCCCTCCGCCCAGGAGGCTGGGGGGATGCTCCCCCGACAGGCCGCCCTTCTCAGCCAGGGCACAGCGGACCAGCTGTACCTGGCGGTCCGGCTGGCCATCTGCCAGATGGTGCTGCCGGCGGAGCAGGCCGCCCCCATTCTGCTGGACGACGCCCTGGCGACCTTCGACGACAAGCGTCTGGCCGCCGCCCTGGACTACCTGGCGGAGCTGGGGACGGAGCGGCAGATCCTGCTCTTTACCTGTCAGAGCCGGGAGGCCCGCTGTCTGCGGGAGACCTCTCCAGGCAAATTCCACGTTATCACGCTGTGAGGTGATCGCCCCCCTATGGATTTTCTCTTCCCCGCGACCATAACCACCCCCCTGGACCGCTTCGCCTTCCTCTTCCTGCTGCTGATCCTGTACAGCTTCCTGGGCTGGTGCGGCGAGATGGTCTACTGTTCCCTGGCCCACTGGCGGCTGTGCGAAAAGCGGGGCTTTCTCAACGGCCCCCTCTGCCCCATCTACGGCCACGGCGCCCTGCTGGTGCTCCTGATCCTCCGGGGCGGGTGCGGCAGCCCCGTGCTGACCTTTCTCCTGGGTGGTCTGCTCACCACCGCCCTGGAGTACGTCACCAGCTGGGCCATGGAGAAGCTGTTCCACATGCGCTGGTGGGACTACTCCAACTGCTTCTGCAACCTGGGAGGCCGGGTGTGCCTGCTCAACAGCACGCTCTTCGGCCTGGCCAGCGCCGGACTGTGCCACTGGCTGTCCCCCATCGTGAACGGCTGGGTCCTGGGGCTCTTTGACCTGGGGGTCGCCGTGCCCCTGGCGGCGGTCCTCCTGGTCCTCTATCTGGCTGACATCGTCCTCTCCGTCCGCAGCGCCATCCAGATCGGCAGCCGCCTGGCCAAGCTCCACGCCATCCAGGAGGAGTTCTCCCGGAAGCTGGAGGAGCTTCGGGCCGAGCAGCAGCGGGTCCTGGAGGCCCAGCTGCAAAAGGTTGCCCAGCAGCGGGAGCGGCTGGGGGAGGGCATCGCCGCCGCTCGGGAGGCGGCGGGAGCCCGGGCCGACCAGGCCGCTCAGGCCCTTCAATCCCGGCTGGAGCCCCTGGGGGAGATCCGGGGCGAGTTCGCCCAGCGCCTGGAGCAGATGAAGGCCGAGGCCCAGCGCCGGGCCCGGGAGCTGTACGAGGGCCAGGACTTCTTCGAGCGCCGTCTGATGCGGGCCTTCCCCAAGCTCCGCTCCCCCCTCCACAGCGACGCGCTGAAAAAGCTGCGTGAATACTGGGCGAGCCGCAAGAAACACTAGGCCCTGAGCGAAGCGTACGCTTCGCGAACAAAAGTTTTTGTCTTACTTTTTTCAAAAAGTAAGCGGGGTCCGGGGCGGAGCCCCGGCCCTGTATATCCCGCATATCGTATCGTAATAAAGGAGATGTTTTGACAATGTCTGAATGCACCCACGACTGCAGCACCTGCGGCGAGAGCTGCGCCGACCGCACCCAGCCCCAGTCCTTCCTGAAGGAGCACAACCCCGCCGCCCGGGTGGGGAAGGTCTTCGGGGTGGTCTCCGGCAAGGGGGGCGTCGGCAAGAGCATGGTCACCAGCCAGCTGGCGGTGCTCATGGCCCGGAAGGGCTACAAGGTCGGCGTCCTGGACGCGGACGTCACCGGCCCCTCCATCCCCAAGGCCTTCGGCGTCCACCAGCGGGCCATGGCCGACGACCGGGGAATGCTCCCGGTGCCCACTGCCGGCGGCATCCAGCTGATGAGCGTCAACCTGCTGCTGGACAACGAGACGGACCCGGTGCTGTGGCGGGGCCCCGTCATCGGCGGCGTGGTCACCCAGTTCTGGACCGACGTGGTGTGGGATGTGGACTACCTCTTCGTGGACATGCCCCCGGGCACCGGCGACGTGGCCCTCAGCGTCTTCCAGTCCCTGCCCCTGGACGGCATCATCATCGTGGCCTCCCCCCAGGAGCTGGTGAGCATGGTGGTGGAAAAGGCGGTGAAGATGGCCGAGATGATGGACATCCCCATCGTGGGCGTGGTGGAGAACATGAGCTACCTGATCTGCCCCGACTGCGGGAAGGAGATCCCCCTCTTCGGCCAAGGCAAGACCCAGGCCGCCGCCGAGGCCCACAGCCTGAAGCTCCTGGCCCGGATGCCCATCGACCCCAAGCTGGCCGAGCTGGCCGACGCCGGACGCATCGAGGACTTCCAGGGCCAGTGGCTCACCCCCGTGGCCGACGTCCTGGAGAAATTCGAAAACTAAACGTAGTGATAGCAACGAAAAATACCGGCTGTTGTCGAAACAGCCGGTATTTTTTTGCCTGGTATACATTCTTTTCTTTGAAAAGAAAAGAATCAATACCCGCAGGGCACTTAAGAAACCTTTTACCGCAAAGCTACGCTTTGCTTGCGGTTATTATTTACAGCTGCGGATCTCTTATCCCTACATCAACCGCAAAGCGGAGCTTTGCGAATCAAGTTCTTTTTGATCCTTTTTCTTTCAAGAAAAAGGATGTACACCTCACGCTCTCACATTGGAAATCACGCGCCAGCCTCCGCCGGCGGTCTGGCAGAGGGTGGCGGTCATGGCCACGTCGAACGCGCCGTCCAGCTCCCCCGCCTCACCGCGGATATCCAGATAGGGCGCGGTATAGGAGAGGGTCACGGTGCCGTCGAGGGCCACAGTGCCGCTGTCGAAAACGTAGGTCTGCATAGCGGTGTCCCCGTGGCTCTGGTACCAGGCGTCAAAGGCCTCCAGGTAGGTCCCCGGCGGGTCCGCCAGGGGCTCCAGGCCGGACAGGGCCAGCCCCAGATTTTCCTGGAGATACGTCTCCACGTAGTCCCGCTTCAGCCTGAACACGTCCAGGTCCAGTGGCACCCCGGCCTCCTCCAGGGCGGCCTTCTCCTCCTCCGTCAGCGTGCTCTCGTCCTCCCCCAGGTCGTAGAACAGGACGCCGAGGTAGTCCGCCGCCTGGGACGCGTCGGCGTAGGGGAAGCGCAGCAGGCCGTTGTACTCCCGGTCATTGAAGTGATCCTCCAGGGCCGTCAGCTCCTCCGCTGTCAGCGGAGTGTTCGTGTCGATCCCCAGCTCTCCGGCCAGCCAGCTTGCCGGGGCCGCCTCCCCCGGCACCTCATCAAAGAACCACAGGGTCAGTTTCTCAGTCACCTCGCCGCCGTCGTGGCATAACACCACCGCCACCCGGTCCCGGTCCTGCACCCAGCCGTCCTTCCATACCCTGTCCCACTTTATAATGTCCGGCATATCCCCGTCCTCTGCCGCCTCATACCAAACCGTGGCAGTGAATATGTCGATATAGCCCTCCCCGATACAGGTGTAGCTGCCGGACCAGCGGAGGTCGTCCAGCCGGTACTGGCCGGTGAAGATCGCCTTGGTCTCACTGGGCCAGGCCAGCATCTCCGCCTCCACAAATTCCTCCGCGTCGGCCTCTACCGGGTATCCGTCCTTGTCCAGCCAGAGGACCACGTCCCCGTCCACCGTCTGCCACGAGGGCTCCGAGGCCACCGGGTAGAGCCCGTCAAAGGGCCGCGCCTCCCCCGCTGTGAAGGTCCGGGCCAGGGCGGTGAGCAGCTTCTCCTGGTCCTCCCAGGCCTCCTCCGGCGCCTGGCAGGTCACCGCCCACGCGCCGGACAGCAGGTCCCCGGTGTAGAACCGCCGCAGCAGCCAGTCCTCATTTTCCGACAGGGCCTCGCGGCTGGCGAAGAGAAAGGTGCCGATGTACTGGGCGGGGGCCTCCCGGACCACCTCCATCCGGGCCTCCGAGGCCGGGTCCGTGAACACGCCGCCATTGCCGTCGGCGTCCACCGTCCACGTCTCCGGGACATAGACGCTCCACCCGTCCCCCTCGTAGATGACGCAGGGGATCTCCTCCAGGCCCACGGTGAGGGTCAGCTTCTCCTCCTCGGGCTGCTCCGGCTCCTCCTGCCGGGGCGGCTGGGGGGCCGGGTCCCGCTCCGGCTCCGGGGCCCTCCAGGGCTGCCACACCCCCAGGACCACGGCCAGGGCCAATACCGCCCCCGCCGCCGATCCGGCGATGATCTTCTGCTTTTTCGTCCACTCCTTGATGCTCTTCATCTCGCGCACCTCCTCGTCTGGTGTCTTGCTGGGGCTATTCTACAGGAAATTTGTCACAAAGTCGTTTCAAGCCTCCTACAAACCGGTAACAAAGAGGTGAAGAAACTGTTACAAAAGCCGCCCCGCCCGGAACATTGCTCCAGGCGGGGCGGCTTCTGCCGTTACAGCTCCTTATAGTGGTAGAACCGTGCGAAGTTGTTGAAGAGGATGTCCTCCAGCAGCCCCTGCTCCAGCCCCAGGGCCAGGGCCTTGGCCAGCTCCTTCTTCGGGCACCAGATGGGGTAGTCGGAGCCGTAGAAGATGTGGGTGGGGTCGTAGGCGTAGAGGATGTCGTAGAGAGGCCGTTTGTCCTCCACGTAGCTGAAGGAGGAGGAGATGTCGGTGTACACGTTGTCCAGCCTGGTCAGGGGCCGGATCTTCTCCATGTCCCAGTCCCCCCAGTTCCCCAGGTGGGCGGCGATGCACCGCAGCTTGGGGAAGGTCGTGGCCACCGGCAGCAGGTGCTTGGGGCCGGACACGTCCACCCGGGGGTCCCCCATGTGGCAGATCAGGAACATGTCCGTCCGCTCCATCTCCTCGAACATAGGAAAGAGCCGCTTATCGTCCAGGGCGAAGTGCTGGAACTCCGGGTGGATCTTCACCCCGTGGATGCCGTGGTCCCGCAGCCACTTCAGCTCCTCCCTGTAGTTCTCGTACTCGGCGTGGAGGGTGCCGCAGGGGATGAACTGGGGGTACTTCCGGCACTGCTCGTAGATGAAGCGGTGGATGGACTCCACCTGGTGGGCGGTGGTGGCGGCGGAGAACACCATGGCGTACTCGACCCCCGCCTCCGCCAGCACGTCCGCCAGCTCCTGGACCTTCCCGTGGTGGTTGGGGGGCTCGGGCAGGTCGAAGTACTGGGCGGTGGCCACGGTGGCCTTCTCCGCCACCTTGTCCGGGAAGATGTGGGTGTGCATGTCGATGACTCTCATGGGTATGCTCCTCCGCTTAGGATAGAAACTTCATGCGCCGCTTACTTTTGCCTATTATCGTGGTGCGCACATGGCGCTATTTGCATAGCAAATAGTATAACATACCCATTTCCTGTTATAAAACGGCGGATACCGCCAAAAATCCCAGACAGAGCAGGAGGAAAATTAGTATCAATTTCCACACGAACCGGACCCACCGGTCGTAGGGCACCCGGCCGAAGGCCAGGCCGCCCATGACCACCGCCGCCGTGGGGGTGATGAGGTTCACCAGGCCGGAGGCGGACTGGAAGGCGGTGACCACCAGGCTCTCGTCGATGCCCGCGAACCGGCCCAGGGGGGCCATGACGGGGATGGACAGGGTGGCCAGCCCGGAGGAGGAGGGGATCAGGATGGACAGGGGCAGGTAGATGAGGAACACCAGCAGGATGAACACCACGGACCCGGCCCCCTCCAGGGCCTGCTCCCCCCAGTAGAGCACCGTGTCGGTGATCCGCCCCCCGTCCATCAGCACGGTGATGCCCCGGCTGATGCCGATGATGAAGGCCACGCCGATGAGGTCCGCGGCTCCGGCCACGAAGGCCTCCACGATCTCCAGCTCCCCCATGCCGTAGATCAGGCCGGCCAGGATGCCCGCCAGCAGGAACAGGCCGCTGAGCTCAGGGAACCACCACCCCAGGGCGGGGATGGGCAGGCCCATGTCGTCGAAGGGGATGACGGCGTAGATCATCACCAGGAAGGTTAGGGTGAACACCACCAGCACCGCCTTCCGCCGCCCCGTCAGAGCCGGGGGCTCTCCGCCCTTCCGCTCCTCCCCGCCATGCCGGAAGCTGATGTCCGCCACCAGGGACCGGGACGGGTCCCGCCGGACCTTCACCGCGTACCGGGTGACGTACCAGATGGCCACCGCGTCGAACACCACCAGCATGAGAAGCCGCAGCCCCAGGCCGTCCCCCAGGGACACCCCGGCGAACCCGGCGGCGATGCCTGTGGCGAAGGGGTTCACCGTGCTGGCCAGGACCCCGGCCCCGCTGCCCAGGAGCACCACCGCCACCCCGGTGAGGGCGTCATACCCCGCCGAGACGAACACCGGCACCAGCAGGGGGTAGAAGGCCATGGTCTCCTCCCACATGCCGAAGGAGGTGCCCCCCAGGCTGAAGAGGATCATCAGCGCCGGCACCAGCCAGATCTCCCGGCCCCCCAGGAGGCGGATCACGTTGCTGACCCCCGCGTCGATGGCCCCGGTCCTCATGACCACGCCCAGGAAGCCGCCCACCATCAGGATGAACACCGCCACGTCCACCGCGTCGTAAAACCCCTCAAAGGAGGCCAGGACCACGTCCCCCGGCCCCTGGGGCTGCTGCTCCACCTGGTGATAGGTCCCCGCCGCCGGAGCTCCGTCCTCGCCGTGCTCATAGGAGCCGGCGGGGATCAGCCATGTGGCCGCCGCCACCAGGATCAGCAGAACGAACAGGATCGTGTACGCCGTGGGCATACGAAATTTTTTCATAGCAAGGTCCCTCCATTCCGGCCTAGTGTGCGCCGGGGACCTCTGCTTTATGCGGGAACGCCGCCTCAAAAAAGAAAAGAGGCCGTCCCAAAGGACGGCCCCTTCAAAACAGATCAGCCCATGCTGCTGAGCTTCAGGGTCATGGCGCTCTTCTTGTGAGCGGCATTGTTCTTGTGCAGAATACCCTTGGCGGCAGCCTTGTCGACGGCCTTGACCGCGACCTTGTAAGCGCCCTCGGCCTCGGTGCGATTGCCTTCGGCGGCAGCAGCCTCGAACTTCTTCACCGCGGTCTTCATCGCGGACCTCTCGGCCTTGTTGCGGGCATTGCGGGCCTCGGCCACCAGCACGCGCTTCTTTGCGGACTTAATATTCGGCAAACCAAACACCTCCTCCAGTGGGATCTATGGGGCGGAAAAACAACCTACCCCACGCAGAAATGTATTTTAGCACGGCTTCCCGAAAAATGCAAGGAATTTTTTCATTTTTTCCCGACTTTTTCGCATATTTCTTTGTCAGCCGGAAAAACTGGGGGACGGAATACAAGATTTTGTGTTAAAGCAGGAGGCGTGTCACAAGGTATGCTGAAAATCCGCACCGATTTGGCCTGCGAGGCCCACCAGCTCTGGCGGGAGAGCGCCGGGGAGACCACCCGTCTGAAGGGGGTCCGGGCCCGGGAGGGGACCGCCGAGGGATTTCCCGCGGAGAGGGTGGAGATTTTGGACGAGGAGGGGGCCGCAGCCATCGGCAAGCCCGTGGGGACCTATCTCTCCCTGGATCTGACCGCCTGCTGGCGGCGGGAGCCGGGGAGCTTCCCCCGGGCGGCCGCGGCGGTGGCCTCTCTCCTGACCTCTCTGGTCCCGGAGGAGGGGCCGGTGCTGGTGGCGGGGCTGGGCAACGCCGCCATGACCGCCGACGCCCTGGGGCCCCGGACCGCGGGCCATCTGCTGGTGACCCGACACCTGGGGGCCGTGCTGCCCATGCTGCGGCCGGTGGCGGCCCTGGCGGCGGGGGTGCTGGGCCAGACGGGTCTGGAGGTGGCGGAGTGGGTCCGGGGGGCGGCGGAGCGGGTGGAGCCGGCGGCGGTGATCGTAGTGGACGCCCTGGCGGCCCGGAGCCTGGAGCGGCTGTGCGCCACGGTCCAGATCTCCGACACCGGCCTGATCCCCGGCAGCGGAGTGGGCAACCACCGCATGGCCCTGAACCGGGAGACCCTGGGGGTGCCGGTGCTCTCCGTGGGGGTGCCCACGGTGGTGGACGCCGCCACCGTGGCCCATGACCTCCTGGCCCAGGCGGGAGGCGGCGAGCCTCCCCAGCTCCCCCGGGGGTATTTCGTCACCCCGGACAGCATCGACGAGAAGATCTCCTATCTCGCCAAGGTCCTGGGCTATGGGATCAATCTGGCCCTCCAGCCGGGGCTGGAATTTGAAGATCTGGAGGGGCTGCTGGAGTGATCTTTTCCGGCTTCAGCGGCGAGGCGCTCTATTTTCTCTGGCAATCTCTTGCGACTGTTCTCTCCCCAATGCCGCTTCAAAGCAGGAGGGTGGGGCCTTGGCGGCCCCACCCTTTTCTTCTATCCTCCTACTCGTCCAGCTTGAGGACAGCCAGGAAAGCCTCTGTAGGCAATTGCACGCTTCCAAGGCTCCGCATCTTCTTCCTGCCCGCCCCGCAAAGTCTCCGACTTGGCGGGGACCCCTCTCTGATTTCACATGCTCGGGGCAAATGAATTGCCCCTGCGCCAAGGTTTTCGCCTCCGGCGAAAACGCTTGTACGGCGCTCCCGCGCCGCCCTGGACCCGCCAGGGCGCCGCCCCGGACCCCGCCCGCTTTTTTGTAAAAAAGCGGGGCAAAAAACTTTTGTTCGCGAAGCGTACGCTTCGCTCAGGGGATATTAGATGTTTGCGGTCGAGGGAATGCCGAAGAAGCGCCGGCCGTTCTCCAGGGTGATCCGGGCGCACTCCTCCGGGGCGATGCCCTTGATCTCCGCCAGCTTCCGGCAGGTGTGGACCAGGTACCGGGAGTCGCACCGCTTCCCCCGGTGGGGTACCGGGGCCATGTAGGGGCTGTCGGTCTCCAGCATCAGCCGGTCCATGGGGACGGCGGCCGCCGCCTCCAGGGCCTTCCGGGCGTTCTTGTAGGTCAGGACCCCGGTGAAGGAGATCATCCAGCCCAGGCGCACCAGCTCTTTCGCCATCTCAGCGCTGCCGGAGAAGCAGTGGAACACTCCCCGGACCTGGGGGAAGTCCCGGACGACAGCCAGGCTGTCGCCGTGGGCCTCCCGGTCGTGGACGATGACGGGGAGGTCCAGCTCCCGGGCCAGGGCCATCTGGTCCCGGAACACCCGGCGCTGGAGCTCCCGTGGCGGGTTCTCCTCCCAGTAGTAGTCCAATCCGATCTCCCCGATGGCCACGCACTTGTCCCGGCGGGCCATGTCCCGGATGGTATCCAGGTCCTCCTCCCGGTAGGGGGCGCAGTTCTCCGGGTGGTAGCCCACGGCGGCGTAGAGGAAGGGCCACTTCGCCGCCAGGGACAGGGCCGCCTCGCTGGAGGGGAGGTCGCAGCCCGGGTTGACCACCAGGGCCACCCCGGCCCCCGGCAGGGCGGCGAGGACGCCGTCCCGGTCCGGGTCGAACTGCTCCGCATCGTAGTGGGCGTGGGTGTCAAAAAGCTCCATGGCGCGCCCTCTCACACCGCCGCGCCGCCGCTGGTGTCGGCGGTGAAGTAGACGAAGTACACGTCCCCCTCGGTGTCGTCCTCAAAGTACTCGGCGAAGGACACGGAGAAGTCCACGGTGTCGGCGGGGACCTCATAGACCAGCACGCCGGAGCGCTCCTCATGGATGCCCAGGGAGTACTCGTCGGGGAACTGGTCCTCGGTGGCGGCGGCGATGGGCCAGGCGTAGTCGTCCTCCCCCTCGCCGCCCCACTGGATCTGGAAGTCGTACCGGCTCATGGGCAGAGATTGCAGGAAGGTACTCTGGACCGCCATGGTCACCACCACCAGCTGCATATCCGCGGCGGCGGTGTAGCTGTCGTAGCTCTGGCAGATGTAGGCGTCCTCCACGGTGAAGTCGAACCAATAGGTGTGCATGGTGTCCCCCAGATAGCCCAGGCCGCCGCCGGGGACATAGCCCTCCTCCTGGTCCTCGGCCTCTTCGCCGGTGGCGCCGTTCTCGTTCCCGCCGCCGCAGGCGGTCAGGGCCCCCAGGCCCACCAGGGCCGCCAGGAGGACTGCAAACAGTCTTTTACTCTTACGCTTCATCGCGACTCTCTTTCTCTTCTATCATGTGTTTCCGGCGGGCCGCTCGAAGATCAGGTCGATCTCCTTGCTGCCGCCCTCGCCGGAAAAGCGGGTGGGGATGTAGCCCACGTACCGCCAGCCCTGGGCGGCCCGCCGGTCGATGATCTCCCGGTGCTGGCAGTCGGCGTTGTTCATCCAGAAGCCTCCGCCCACATACAGGGTCTCGTATTCATACTGGTACATCGGCAGCACTCCTTTCAAATTCCCCACGCGAAACGAATGTTTCGCGCAAAAGTTCTTTTTGATTCTTTTTCTTACAAGAAAAAGAATGGATGCCGTATATTTTTGAATGTCAGCAGAGCTTGGCCCCGGCGGGGATGGCGTCGTCCACCATGATGAGGCGGAGCTTCTCCTCGCCGCGCTCGGTGTGAACGGCGGAGAGGAGCATGCCGCGGGACTCCAGGCCCATCATCTTCCTGGGGGGCAGGTTGACGATGGCCACCAGGGTCTTGCCCACCAGCTCCTCGGGCTTGTAGTACATGGCGATGCCGGAGAGGATCTGCCGGTC
>CHCFR05602__coassemble_1071_pt1 | contig 12440 bp, 8 predicted proteins | sample CHCFR05602__metabat2_low_PE_005 | metagenome-assembled genome bin CHCFR05602
GGGAGAATCCAAAGAGGGGGCCGCAGCCCCCTCATTGGTCGTTGCGGGGGGTGGTTCTTAGGAGGGGGACACAGTCGAAAGTGTCCCCCTCCTATGCGTGTTTTTGCCTACTTTTTCCACGAGGAAAAAGTAGGTCGGGGTGTGGGGGTGGAACCCCCACATATCATCCAATGATGATGGGCCAGGGAGCGAAGCTCCGCTCCCGCAGCTCGTCCATGGCCTTTTCGGGGTCCGTCTCACCGCTGAGCCACAGGGTGTAGCGGTACTCACCGAAGCCGGACAGATCCATCTTGAAGTTGGTCTCCCAGGTGTTGTTCATCACCCAGGAGTACACCGGGCGGCGGTTGTTCTCCGCCTTGCCGTCGCACAGGCGGATGGGGTGGTGGCGCATCTCGCCGAAGTAGTAGAGAGGCACGTCCCGGGAGGCGATCAGGGCGCTGCCCGCCTCCCCCAGGATCGCCACGCCGTCGTCGGACATGGCGTACTCCATGCAGGTGCCGGGGATCTGGTCCACGCCGGGGCGGTACGCCTCGCCGCCCTTTTTCAGGTACACCGCCCACTCACCGCTGAGGTCCAGGGTCAGGGGCAGGAAGACGCTCTCGATGTCGTCGGAGAGGGTCTTGCCCAGCTGCAATGTAAAGTCGATCCGGGGGATGTCCTCGTAGAACTTCACCAGCACATCCGCCCGCACCGTGCCGGGCAGGGAGAAGCACAGCCGCAGCTCTGTAAAGATCTCCCCCCGCTCCACGCAGCGGACCTCCTCCAGCCGACCCACAGACAGGACGGCGTGCTGGCCCCGGATGTTGCGGCCCAGCAGGCGGCGCTCCTCGTAGGTGTTGGTCACACCGGGGCGCACGTGGGTGACCTCGTACAGCGGGGTGAAGAAGGGCGCCGCGCCGCCGCCCAGCAGGTCCCTGCCGGTCCGCTTGTCGATCAGGGCGGTGACCCCATCCCCCTGCCGGCAGTCCAGCCGGAACCAGCGGTTCTCAAAGCCGTAGGGCAGGCGGTAGGTGACGGGATCGTAGTCGTTGACGATGTCCCGGATCCGCTCGGCCCCCACGTAGCACTTCCGGCTGTTGAGGGTCTCCGGCAGGGGCGGCAGCTCGGCAAAGGCGTAGGTCCGCTCCTTCTCGCCGGTAAAGTCGTCCAGGAAGGTCACCCGCCGCCCCCGGGGATGGGGGGAGACCTGGCAGGGCAGCACCGTGCCGTCCGCCCGGGTGATCTGGGTCCGGGCCATATGGGGGCTCTCCACATAGAACTCCACCGGCTGGAGGCCGTCGGCCCCGTTGGGGGCGCAGACCTTCAGGGTGCCGTTGGTGTCGTAGTAGCGCAGGATGTCGCCCTTCTCCTCGGCGATGTGGCCCAGGAGCTTGGCCGCCGCCTCGTGGGCCTTGGAGGCGTAGCTGTTTTTCCGGATATCCAGATCCAGCACCATGGTGTCGTAGGGGTCGGTGATGGTGGAGGAGTGGCCCCAGGTGTGCTCGGCGTACACCAGCAGGTTGTCCTCGGCCTCCCGGCAGAGGCCCGGGTGCTTTTCCGCCGCCTGGGGGTCCAGCCGCCGGGCCAGGGCGTAGCTGTGCTGTGCCGCCCGGTAGTGCTTCACCGCGTAGGGGGTGGAGCCGGCGCCGTTGGCCCACCAGTCGGTCAGGTCGCCGTGGCAGACCGGGATGTCCCGCAGCTTGGGGGCGATGGCCTGGTACAGCTCCTGGAGGGAGACCATGCGGATCCGGGTGCCTTCCGGGTAGCGGCGGGCGTGCTCTTCGATGACACGGAGGATCTCCGGCTCCGGCGGGGCGTTGTCGCTGAACACCCCCGAGACGCTGGTGATCATGAAGTCGTAGGGGTAACCGTTTTCCTCGCACAGCGTCAGGTAGTCCTCCAGATTCTGGTGGAGGACCTCCACCGCGTCAGAGGCCCTAGGGCCGTCGCCGAAGAAGTTCTGGGTCATGAAATTGCTGCCCCGGTTGGGCTTCAGACCCAGGACGTTGCCCAGGTTGTAGTGCTCGCCGTTCCACACCAGCAGCCGCTTCCCGGCGGCGTTCTCCCACCAGTAGGCGGTCTGGTTCTGGTACAGGGGATACATGCCGTGGTGGCAGTGGATGTTTGTGTACAGAAACTCCACGCCGTGGTCGATCAGCGCGTCCCGGTGGCCCATGGAGATGCCGTTGACGTCGGCGAACATGGAGGTCTTCATGGGGACGCCGTGGCTGTCCAGCAGGGTGCGGACCTCGTCCAGCCGCCGGGAGAGGACGTCGGTGTCCAGCAGGTCGCAGAAGTTGAGGTAGTTGGCGGAAAAACCGATCTTTCCCTCCCGCATCCGGGCGAAAAAGGCCTCCGCCTCCTGGGGAGAGGCGGTTTTCAAAAACTCCTCCACGCAGAACCAGGTCTCGCAGTTCCAGCGGAAATTCTCATTCTCAGGCTGATCCAAAATCCGCAGGGCGGAGCGGATGTAGTTGACCTGGCCCTGGACCACCCGCTCCTGCAGGTCGGTGTAGCCGATGTCGGTGTGGGAATGGTGTACAACGTAGACTGTCTTGATGGTGTGGCTCATAGTGACGCCTCCTGTCCTTCCTATCCTTGTCCTGATCGGTGTCCCCGGTCACTGGGCTCCGCCGCAGTTTCCGTGGCGGCAGTCATGGCCCTCGCCGCCGTGGCCGCAGCCGTGGCTGCCGCAGTCGTGACCCTCGCCGTGGTCGTGGTGATGGCTGCACACCACGTTGGGATCATAGGTCAGCCTGCCGGCGATCAGGTCCTCCACCGCCTGGTCCGCGTCTCCGGCGCAGCCGCCGTAGAGGATCACCCCGGCCTCCGCCAGGGCGGTCCGTGCCCCGCCGCCAATGCCGCCGCAGATCAGGGCGTTGACGTTCATCTGGGCCAGAAGGCCCGCCAGAGCCCCGTGGCCGGAGCCATTGGTGGGCACCACCGCGCTGCTGACCACCTTCCCGTCCTCCACGTCGTAGACCTTGAACTGCTCCGTGTGACCGAAATGCTGATAGATCTGACCGTTTTCGTAAGTTACCGCGATCCTCATGTTACTCGTCCTCCTGTCGCGTCGTTCTCCGGCGCGGCGGGCGGCGGTCTGCTCCGCGCCGCCGGCGCCGTTGTGCCGTCCGATGTGCGGCACAGGTCGGGATTAGCATATCACGGCTGAGAAAAAACACAAGGGGGAAACGCAAAAATATTTCCCTCTCTTGCCTATTTTTCGCCGGTTTGCTATACTGCACTCATCCAAAGAAAACCGGCGGGGCGATGGGCTCCGCCGCCGCGGGAGGCCGACATATCATGACTGTGAAACAAAAACGCAGCTTTCCCTGGAGAACCGTGTTGGGGGCGGTCCTCCTCATCGCCCTGTGCGCCGGGGCCCTCCAGGTCTGGCGTGCCGCCACAGGCGAGCTTCCGCCCGGTGGACAGGCATCCACGTCTGACGAGGAAGCTCCGGACGCCTCTCAGGAGGCCGGGACCTCCGGAGAAGCCGCTGGAGCCGCGGAGGAACCTGAGGGGTCCGACGCCGCCGGAGAGCAGGCGGAAGAGCCAGACCCCATTGCCGCCAGGGCCCAGGAGCTCCTGGACGGCATGACCCTGGAGGAGAAGGTGGGGCAGATGTTCATCGCCCGGTGCCCGGAGACCGACGCCGCCCAGCTGGCGGCGGACTACCATCTGGGGGGCTACATCCTCTTCGGCCGGGACTTCAAGGACAAGACGGCGGAACAGGTGACCACAGACATCCAGAGCTACCAGGACGCCGCCGAGATTCCCCTGTTGATCGCCGTGGACGAGGAGGGCGGCACCGTCAACCGGGTGAGCAGCAATCCCAACCTGCGCTCCTCCCCCTTCCGCTCCCCCCGGGCCCTGTACAGCGAGGGGGGACTGGAGCTGGTGCGCAGCGACGCCCAGGAGAAATGCCGGCTCCTGGAAAGTCTGGGCATCAACATCAATTTCGCCCCGGTGTGCGACGTCTCCCAGGACCCGGCGGACTTCATCTATGACCGGACTCTGGGCAGGGACGCCCAGGAGACCTCCCAGTACGTCGCGGCGGTGGTGGAAACCATGGCGGAGGAGGGCATGGGCAGCGTGCTCAAGCACTTCCCAGGTTACGGGAACAACACCGACACCCACACCGGCGTGGCCTATGACGACCGTCCCTACGATACCTTCCTGACCTCAGACTTCCTCCCCTTCCAGGCGGGGATCGCCGCCGGGGCGGACATGGTCCTGGTGTCCCACAACATCGTCTCCGCCATGGATGAAGCTTCCCCCGCCTCCCTCTCCCCGGAGGTCCACCGGGTCCTCCGGGAGGACCTGGGCTTTACCGGGGTTATCGTCACCGACGACCTGGTGATGGACGGGGTGCGGGACTTCGCCGGCGACGACGAGGCGGCGGTCCTAGCGGTACAGGCCGGAAATGACCTGCTCTGCTGTACGGACTTTCAGACCCAGGTGCCCGCTGTGCTGGCGGCGGTAGAGAGCGGGGAGATCACGGAGGAACAGATCGACGCGGCGGTTCTGCGGGTCCTGACGATGAAGCTCCGCCTGGGCATTCTTTGACGAAAGCCGGCGTCTGCCAGGTTTTTTCCCCCCGCGGTTGTATTTCCACCGCCTCCATGCTATACTATATTTTGTATTGCTGTAACAAGATCGACCAGATCAGAGCAAGGGAGCGGTACCTTATTTGAATATCATCGTATTGGCGGGGGGCCTGTCCCCCGAGCGGCACGTATCCCTGGTATCCGGCACCAGCATCTGCCGGGCCCTGCGGAACCTGGGCCACAAGGCGGTGCTGGTGGATATGTTTCTGGGGCTGGAGGACTACGAGGGGGACCTGGCGGACCTCTTCGACGCCCCCGGCGGGCTGTGCGGCGAGGCGGTCATCCACACCGAGGCGCCGGACCTGGAGCAGGTCCGGCGGAGCCGCCGGGACCAGTCGTCCAACCTCTTTGGCCCTGGAGTCCTCCAGGCCTGCGCCATGGCGGACATCGTGTTCCTTGGGCTCCATGGGACCTGCGGCGAGGACGGGCGGGTCCAGGCGGCCTTCGACCTTCTGGGCATCCCCTACACCGGGGCGGGCTACCTGGCCTCCGGCATGGCCATGAACAAGGCCGTGACCAAGCAGATCATGGAGCGCTGCGGCATCCTGACGCCCCCCTGGCGGGAGCTGATATACAGCCGGGAGGACATCCCCCGGCTGGCCCGGGAGCTGCCGGTTCCCAGCGCGGTAAAGGTCATTGACGGCGGGTCCTCCCTGGGGGTGAGCCTGCCGGAGACCCGGGAGGAGCTGGCCGCCGCCCTGGAGGAAAACCTGGGCTACGGCGGCCACGTCATCGTGGAGCGGAAGATCACCGGAAGAGATATCGCGATAGGGGTCCTGGGGGACCGGTACCTGCCGGCGGTGGAGATCATTCCCCGGATGGGGGGCTACTTCGACTACGCCTCCAAGTACCAGGACGGCGGCAGCGAGGAGGTGTGCCCCGCCCCCATCACGGACCGCCAGTGGCGGGAGATGGGGGAGACGACCCTGCGGCTCCACCGGGCCCTGGGCCTGCGGGCCTACTCCCGGGCGGACTTCATTCTGGATGCGGACGGCCGGGCCTGGTGCCTGGAGATCAACACCCTGCCGGGGATGACCCCCGCCAGCCTCCTGCCCAAGGAGGCCGCCGCCGCGGGTCTGAACTACGAGGCGCTGTGCCAGGAGATCCTGGAGCTGTCCCTGGCGGGGCGGTGAGTTTATGAATTTGTGCGGGGGCTCCGCCCCCAGGCCCCGTTTTCGCTTTACCTGTGCCGGCGCAAGGCACCGATGGGCTTAGATGCGCCCGTCGCCGGGCGGGGGAGAAACATGTTTCTTTCCCCCGAATTGCTGCTATTCTATTCGATGGCTCCCGGGCCTTCCCGGCCCGGACCCGGGTCACTTTTCCCTCGTGGGAAAAGTAACCAAAAGCACGCATAGGGGGCAAATATGCCCCCTATGTACCCCCTCATGTTGGTTTTGTATCGCCGCGGCTGCGGTATAACTTCCGATAGTGCCTGCCGCCGCGCCGGCCCATCTTTTGCCTCCGACCGACAAACTAGCCCTTCGGCCTCCACCCCTTGCGGGGATCAGTTTCGAGATGTTTCATCCGGCGTAAATGTTCTTTGCGTCTTACACAGAATGTTTCGTTTAATGCCCTTAGAAACATGCCCCCCTTTAACAGGCCGGCAGGCGAAGTCTCGTCGTTCACCAAACCACAGATCAGATGACTAAAAACCTGATTCGGTGCAGAGATGTTTCAAGTCTGATAAGGACCGGTTAAGACAAAAATCGGGGACCGGGGTGTCCCCGGCGCCTTTTTGGTGACTTTTTCGGCGTCGAAAAAGTCACTCGCCCCGGGGGGCGAAACTCCCCATCCCCGGGGCGTGGGGGCGGGCAGCCCCCACAAAACCATGGGTGTGGGGGCCGCAGCCCCCATATAATACGACCAGCAGCGCAGCACACTCTTTGAATAGTAAGGAGAATAACTATGATTCCAATGACGACCGCCCAAATTCGTGACGCGGTGGCCGGCGTCCTCCACGGGGACGAGGCCCTGACCGTCACCGGCGTTTCCACCGACAGCCGGCAGATCAGCCCCGGCGACTGGTTCGTGCCCATTCTGGGCGAGCGCTTCGACGGCCACGACTACATCGACAAGGCCCTGGAGGCTGGAGCGGTGGGCTGCTTCTGCGCCCGTCTGCCCCAGGCGCTGCGGCCTGACAAGGCCTACATCGAGGCGGCGGATACCAAGGCGGCCCTGCGTGCCCTGGCCTCCTGGTACCGGGGACAGTTTGACCTCCCCGTGGTCCAGGTCACCGGCAGCATGGGCAAGACCACCTTCAAGGAGCTGCTGGCGGGAATTTTGTCCCAGCGGTACAACACGCTGAAGACCCACGGGAACTTCAACGGCGACATCGGCACCCCCCTGCTCATGCTGGAGCTGGGGCCGGAGCACCAGGCGGCGGTGGTGGAGACCGGCATGGACGCCCTGGGCCAGATCCGGGCCCTGGGGGAGATGGTGCGCCCCGACGTGGCGGTCATCACCAATGTGGATGACGTCCACCTGGAGTACTTCAACAGCCGGGACGAGATCCTGCAGGCCAAGGCGGAGATCTTTGAGAATCTGCGCCCCGGCGGGCTGGCGGTGCTCAGCGGAGACGACGAGCGGCTGAACACCCTCCACCCCGCAAACTGCCAGCTCCTCCGCTGCGGCCTGTCCGAGGGCTGCGACGTCCGCGTGACGGACCTGGAGGACCTGGGGCTGGAGGGCCTGCGGTTCACGGTGGTGACGGCAAAGGGCCGCTATCCCCTGGCGCTTACGACCCCCGGGGTCCACATGGCGGGTCTGGTCTCCATGGCGGTGGCGGTGGCGGAGCACATGGGGCTGACGGCGGAGGAGATCCTCCGGGGCGTGGCCGCCTACCAGCCGGCGGACAACCGCCTGCGGGTGGAGCGCCTGGCCGGTGGCCGAATGATGATCAACGACAGCTACAACGCCAACCCCAGGTCCGTCAGCGCCGACCTCCGCATCCTGGCCCAGCACAAAGACGGCAAGCGCATCGCCATGCTGGGGGACATGAAGGAGCTGGGCGTCGCCACCCAGCCCGGCCACGAGTCCGTGGGGCGGCTGGTTGGCGAGCTGGGCATCGAGGTCCTGCTGGCGGTGGGCCCTCTGTGCCGGGAGTACATGGTCCCGGCGGCGAAGGCCGCCGGCTGCCCCGACGTGCGGTGGTATGAGAAGCGGGAGGACGTGAAGGACGACCTGCTGTCCCTCTTCGGCCCCGGCGACTGCGTGCTGTTGAAGGCCTCCCACTTCTTCGGCCGGTTCGACCTCATGGCGGACTTTTTAAGAGAATACACGTTCTGATCGGCCCCTTTGAGGGACAAACACAGAGGAGAAGAGAGGGAGTACAGATGCAGAAATTAGGATTTGGCATGATGCGCCTGCCCACGCCGGACCCCGGCCAGCAGGACAAGGTGGACATGGAGAAGGTGTGCGCCATGGTGGACACTTTCCTGGACCGGGGCTTCACCTACTTCGACACCGCCTACATGTACCACGGCGGGGAGAGCGAGGCCATCGTCCGGGAGGCGGTGGTGAAGCGCCATCCCCGGGACAGCTTCACCATCGCGGACAAGATGCCCCTGGTGAACTTCAAGGCGGACAGCACCCCGGCGGACCAAGAGAAGGTGTTCTTCGGCCAGCTGGAGAAGTGCGGCGTGGACTACTTTGATTACTACCTGCTCCACAACGTCAATGCGGAGACCTACGCCACCGCCCAGCGGCTGGACACCTTCGCCTTCCTCAAGGGGCAGCGGGAGGCGGGAAAGCTGCGGCACCTGGGCTTCTCCTACCACGACAAGGCGGAGCTGCTGGACCAGATCCTGACGGACCACCCGGAGGTGGAGTTTGTCCAGCTCCAGCTCAACTACTTAGACTGGGAGGATGAGCGCATCCAGTCCCGGAAGTGCTACGAGACCGTGGTCCGCCACGGGAAGAAAGTTGTGGTCATGGAGCCGGTGAAGGGCGGCCGTCTGGCCTCCGTCCCCCAGGAGGTGGCCGACGAGATGAAGGCCCTCCACCCCGACTGGTCCCCCGCCTCCTGGGCCATCCGCTTCGCCGCCAGCCAGGAGGCCGTGATGGTGGTCCTCAGCGGCATGTCCACCATGGAGCAGGTCCTGGACAACACCGGCTATATGCGGGACCCCGCCCCTCTCACCGGGGAGGAGAAGGCGGTCCTGACCCGGGCCGCCGCAGTCATCAGCGCCCTGCCCGCCGTGGCCTGCACCGCCTGCCGCTACTGCGTGGACGGCTGCCCCCGGAGCATCCCCATCCCCGACTACTTCGCCCTGTACAACCGGGACCAGCTGGTCCTCCGCCAGGGCGGTCAGCCGGACAAGGAGGAGTACCGCCGTCTGGCCCAGGGCCGGGGTCTGGCCTCCGCCTGCGTCAACTGCCGCCAGTGCGTCAACGCCTGCCCCCAGCACCTGCCGGTGGTGGACTGGCTGCGCCGGACGGCCAACCTCTATGAGAAGTAACGGGACGGCGCCGGAGCGCCACGCCCTGACGGTCATCGCCCGCATCCACAGCGACTTCTCCGAAAAGTTCGGCATCCCCCGGCAGAGCGGCCTGGTGGAGGGTCTGCGGGCTCGTATCGTCTTTGAACCGGAATTCCGGGACCCGGAGGCCGTCCGGGGTCTGGAGGAGTTCTCCCACATCTGGCTCATCTGGCAGTTCTCCCAGGCGGTGCGGGAGGGCTGGTCCCCCACGGTGCGGCCGCCCCGGCTGGGTGGCAATAAGCGCCTGGGGGTCTTCGCCACCCGCTCCCCCTTCCGCCCCAACGCCCTGGGCCTCTCCGCCGTAAGGCTGGAGGGGATCGAGCAGGACCCCGGGCTTGGCCCGGTCCTCCTTGTGGCGGGGGCGGACCTGCTGGACGGAACCCCCATCTACGACATCAAGCCCTACGTCCCCTACGCCGACGCCCACCCGGAGGCGTCGGGGGGCTTCGCGGACCGGATCGAACGCCGCCGGCTGACTGTGGATTTCCCGCCCCACCTGCTGGAGCGGGTGCCGGAGGACAAGCGGGAGGGCCTCACCGGCGTGCTGGCCCAGGACCCCCGGCCCGCCTACCAGGCGGACCCGGAGCGGGTCTACGGCATGGCCTTCGCCGGACTGGAGGTCCGCTTCACCGTGGAAGGGGAGCGCCTCACTGTCCGGGACGTGACCCCGGCGGGAAACATAGCCGGTGAAAATCGGAAATCATAACAAGAACGCCGGCGGATACCGCCGGCGTTCTTGTATCTGTTGACAGGTGTCCACGAATCAGCAGACACCGCCCTTTGGGCGTGTTTTTGGAAAACGAACACGGCTGGCTCTTCCCTCCATCGTCCGCCGAATTGATAATTTATTTACAAAATATTGCAAATAAATTCAGCTTCGGCAAAAAATTTTCTGCTTGACAAACAGGCGCTGAGGGCGTATGATGCGACCATATTTTTTAAAAATGACAGCGGCGATGATGGAGAGAAGTACCTGGGAAACTCACCCACAGTGAGCGGGGGACAGTGGAAACCCCGCGGCGGAGCCCCAGGGAATAACACCCCGGAGCTTTGACCCGAACCGCTTCGCGCAGTAGGGAAGACGGGAGCGGCCCGTTACAGCCGCCAGGCTTGTTAGAGCTGAAGTGACCGCGCACAGCGGTAAATTAGGTGGCACCACGGATTCCGGCGATTCGTCCTAAAATTTTATTTTTAGAGACGCCGGTTCATTCGGAGGTGCTTTTTATGTGCGCGATCATGGGGTATACCGCGAAGGACATTCCAATGGAGACGCTGCGCGGGGCGTTTGAGCGGACCAAGTCCCGGGGGCCCGACGATACCCGGGTGCTGGAGCTGCCCTCCGGGGTCCTGCTGTTCCACCGCCTGGCCATCATGGGGCCGGAGCCCGCCGGGATGCAGCCCTTCACCGCCCCCGACGGCAGCGCCGTGGTGTGCAACGGCGAGCTCTACGGCTTCCGCAAGGCCAAGGGGGAATTGGAGGAGAAGGGGTATGTGTTCCAGAGCGGGTCCGACTGCGAGCTGCTGCTGCCCCTGTGGCGGGAGCGCGGGGTGGAGATGTTCCGGGAGCTGGACGCGGAGTTCGCCCTGGTGCTCTACGACGCCGCCTCCGACAGCTTCGTGGCCGCCCGGGACCCCATCGGCATTCGCCCCCTCTACTACGGCTGCACGGCGTCGAAGCACATCCTCTTCGCCAGCGAGCCGAAGAACCTGATGGGCCTTGTGGACAAAATTATGCCATTTCCCCCGGGATATTACTACAAAGACGGCGAATTTGTGTGCTATTGTGACATTGCCAAGGTGGACGCGGTATGTTACGATGATGTGGACACGATTTGCAGAAATATCCACGAGAAGCTGATCCTCGGCGTGGAGAAGCGGCTGGACGCCGACGTGCCCGTGGGCTTCCTCCTCTCCGGCGGGCTGGACAGCTCCCTGGTCTGCGCCATCGCCGCCCGGCTCCTGGGCCGGCCCATCGAGACCTACGCCGTGGGCATGTCCACCGACGCCATCGACCTAAAGTACGCCCGGCAGGTGGCGGAGCACATCGGCAGCCGCCACCACGAGGTCTATATCACCCAGGAGGACGTGCTGGAGGCTCTGGAGACGGTGATCCAGGCCCTGGGGACCTACGACATCACCACCATCCGGGCCAGCATGGGCATGTACCTGGTGTGCAAGGCCATCCATGAGCACAGCGACATCCGGGTGCTGCTCACCGGGGAGATCAGCGACGAGCTCTTCGGCTACAAGTACACCGACTTCGCCCCCTCCCCGGAGGAGTTCCAGCGGGAGAGCGAGAAGCGGGTCCGGGAGCTGCACATGTACGACGTCCTCCGGGCGGACCGGTGCATCTCCGTCAACAGCCTGGAGGCCCGGGTGCCCTTCGGAGACCTGGATTTCGTCAGGTACGTCATGAGCGTGGACCCGGCGAAAAAGATGAATGTCTACGGCAAGGGCAAATACCTGCTGCGCCATGCCTTTGAGGGCGGCTACCTGCCCGAGAGCATTCTCCAGCGGGAGAAGGCGGCCTTTTCCGACGCCGTGGGACACAGCATGGTGGACGACCTGAAGGCCTATGCCGAGACCTGCTACGGCGACGGCTGGGAGGCCATCGCCGACACCTACAGCTACCACGCCAGGCCCTTCACCAAGGAGTCCCTCCTGTACCGGGAGATCTTTGAGAAGTACTACCCGGGCCAGGCGGGGATGGTGGCGGACTTCTGGATGCCCAACCGCTCCTGGGAGGGCTGCGACGTGGACGATCCCAGCGCCCGGGTCCTCAGCAACTACGGCGCCTCCGGCGTGTGAGGCGCGGTTCACGCCCTGTCCACATCCTGTCCACATCCTTTTTCTTGAAAGAAAAAGGATCAAAAAGAACTTTCGCGCGAAACTGCGTTTCGCTTCTGGGTATTCCCGCGAGCTGCTTTGATGAGGCGGGAGATGTTCCTCTAAATTCGCATACTAGCTGCACCGGCAGCGGAAGGAGATAGAACGATGAGCGAGATGAAAGTAACAGAACTGTTCGGCAGCATGGTCTTCAATGAGGACGTGATGAAGCAGCGGCTGTCCGGGCAGTGCTACAAGGAGTGGAAAAAGTGCGTCACCGACGGCACCCCCTTGGAGCTGAGTACCGCCCACGAGATCGCCAACGCCATGAAGGACTGGGCCCTGGAGAAGGGCGCCACCCACTACACCCACTGGTTCCAGCCCATGACCGGAGTCACCGCCGAAAAGCACGACAGCTTCATCACCCCCGACGGCGATACCGGCCGGGTGCTGATGCAGTTCTCCGGCAAGGAGCTGGTCCGGGGCGAGCCCGATGCCTCCTCCTTCCCCTCCGGCGGCCTGCGGGCCACCTTCGAGGCCCGGGGCTACA
>CHCFR05602__coassemble_3453_pt1 | contig 5456 bp, 3 predicted proteins | sample CHCFR05602__metabat2_low_PE_005 | metagenome-assembled genome bin CHCFR05602
CCACGTCGTCCCGGAACTGGCTGTAGGTCCGGGTGTAGTCCAGGGTGGTGTACTTAAAGCAGTACTGGTCCGGGAACTCCTCCACCATCCGGTCCAGCACCTGGGGAAAGGTGCAGTCGATGACGATGTCCTTCTTCCACACGTACTGCCCCTCGCCGGTCTGGCTGTAGTAGAGGTTCTGCCGCCGCGCCTCCCGGGCGTAGGCGGACATGGTGACGGCGAAGTGGGTCAAAATCATCTCCAGGTCCCCGTAGCCCTCAGACCACTGGGGGTCCCACTGGAGGGAGAGGAAGCCGTCGTAGTTCACCGAGCGCAGGGCGTCCATCAGAGCCTGGAGGGGCAGGTCCCCCTCCCCGATGAGCTCGTGGCCCACCTCGGGGCTCCTGCTGCCGGCGGAGCCGTCGCTGACGCGGACGTGGCGGACGTAGGCCCCCAGGTTGGTAATGGTCTGCTGGGGACTTTCCTTGGCGCACAGGCAGGTGTCGAACATGCACCAGCATGCGGCCAGGTTGTCGCAGGCGAAGTGGTCCAGCACCTCCACCAGCCGCCGGGTGTCGGCCATGCCGCCGCTGCTCTCCAGCAGCAGCACCACCCCGGCGCGCTCCGCGGCCTCCACCAGGGGGGCCAGCTTCTCCCGGACGGCGGCGCTGTCGCTGCTGGCGGTGTGGACCACCACATAGGGCACCAGCAGGTTGGCGGCGGCCTCCAGCGCGGCGGCGGTCTCGGCGGGGGCCTCCTCCGCCGTCAGGTCCGCCTCCACCCCCACGCAGGGCACCTCCAGCCCCTGGCGCACCAGCTCCCGCCGGGCGGCCACCGCCAGCTCCGGGTTCACCGGGCTCATCCGCTGGCTGAGGACGGGGTTGTATACGCTGTCGATCTCCAGCCCCGCCAGATGGCTGTCCGCCGCGGCGGCGCAGAACTGGCCCCAGTCCATGCCGGGCCAGTGGCGAATGGTAAAGGAGAGCTTCATGGTCTTCTCATACCTCCTCGTAGACGATCTTGTTCAGCGCGCTGACGTAGGCCCGGATGCTGGCGCCGATGACGTCGGTGGAGATGCCGGTGCCGGAGTAGACCTTGCCGCCGGAGCGGAGCTTCACCAGGGCGGAGCCCATGGCCTCCCGGCCCTCGGTGACGGTCTGGATCTGGAAGTCGTCCAGCTCATAGTGGTGGCCCACCGCCTGCTCGATGGCCAGGAAGGCGGCGTCGATGGGGCCGTCCCCGGCCCGAACCTCGGTCACGGCCTTGCCGTCCTTCTCCAGCGTCACGCTGGCCATGGCGGACACGGCGTTGCCGCAGGTGATGACATAGTTCACCATCCGGTAGGTGGAGGGCACCTGGAGGGCGGTGCTGGCCACGATGGCGTCCATCTCCCGGGCGGAGATAAAGGGCTTCTTCTCCGCGATGCGGCGGAAGGCCTCGTAGACCTTGGCGTTGTCCTCCTCGGTGAGATCGTAGCCCAGGTGGCGCACCACCTTCCCCACCTCGCTGATGTCGTCCCCGGCGGTGAGGCAGATGCCGGAAGCGTTCTCCCGCACGCCGCTGTCAAAGGGGGAGCCGCTGCTGCGCTCGCTCTGGAGCAGCCAGCCCAGCTGGGCGGCGGACCGGGCCAGCTCCGTGGTCCGCAGGCGGCAGCGCAGGCCCTTGGCCTCGCCCTTCACCTGGAGGTAGGCGGCGAAGTCCTCGGTGGTGGGCACGTCCAGGTCGATGACGGCGGTCTTGACCACAGCCGCCCCGGCGTCGATGGCGGCGGCGGCGCAGGCGGAGGCCATCCGCATGGCGTTGCCCAGCTCCACCCCCAGCTCCACCCGCTCCAGGCCGGGGACCCTGGCCTGGACGTCCGCCAGGAAGGCGGCGCACTCGTCGGGGGTCATCACCCCGGCGGAGTCGCACAGGGTCACCGCCTGGGCGCCGGAGGCCACGGCGGCGGCCAGGACCTGGTCGAGGAAGTCCCCCTCGGCCCGGGTGGCGTCCAGGGCAGAGAACTCCACATGCTCCGTGTAGTACCGGGCCTTGGCCACCAGGGCCTTCACCAGCTCCAGCACGGCGGGGCCCTTCTTGTGGCACAGGTACTCCATCTGCACCGGGGAGACGGGGACCATCACGTGGAGGGCGGGGTCCCGGGCGGCCTTCACGCTCTCCCAGGCGGTGGCCACGCTCTCCTCGGTGAGGCCCACGGCGGCGGAGAGCCGGGCGGAGGACACCACGGTGGCGATGGTCTTGTTGCTGAGCACGTCGGCCTTCTCATCCCGGATAGGGGGCAGCTCGATGGCGTCCACCTGGAGGCGGTCCAGGGTCCGGGCGATCTCCACCCGCTCCTTGAAGCTCAGGGCCGCGGCGCGGGCCTTGCCGATCTCCCGCAGGGTGATGTCGGAAAGTTTCACAGTCTTCATGGCGCTTCTCCTTTTATCTTGGTCTGGCATAAGGGCGGGCGACAACAAAAAACGCCCCGGGAACAGGCTTTCCTGTTCCCGGGACGACAAATCACTTATCGCGGTACCACCCGGATTCACGCAAACGCGCGCACTCGTCAGGGCTCCAACAAGCCCCTGCCCTGGTAACGGCGGCAAGGCCGTGCCGCCCTACCGGAAACCTTCTTTGGGGCGGCCCGCTCCGGCGCCAGCCGCCATACCGCCCGCTTACCGGCTCGCACCGCCCGCCGGCTCTCTGAAAGCTGCTCCTGTATGGCATAACGCCTTCCACGCGTTTGAGGATGAACTTGTTTTTCAGTTTATCACAGAGGAAAACCTCCTGTCAAGTAGTCGAATTGCCCAGGATAGAGTGGAGCTCCTTCTGCAAAATTGTGAACTTTTCCTCTTGCACCGCTGGCGGATTCGTGAGGAGCCACTGATATTGGGATGTGGCCCACAGGGCAGCACACCAACTGCGAGCCCAACGCAGCGGGTCGCAGTTGGAAAGGAGGAGCAAGGGAGCGGGCAGATGACGTCTTTTTCCCCAGGCATAAAAAGATGTCGGCGCAAAGTCCGCTTTGCTCCGGCATGGAAGGGGCGGTTAAAATCGATATTTCCTTGCGATAAGAAAAAACCGCCGCGCAGCGGCGGACCCAAATCGCAACCCAGCGTAAGCGGTTGCGATTTGGAAAGGAGGAGCAGCGGCGTGAGCGCGCTCTGACTTTTAAAAAAAGTCGGAGCAAGCGATACACAGCTTGCTCCGACGTGGTCCGAGTGACTGGATTCGAACCAGCGGCCTCTTGAACCCCATTCAAGCGCGATACCAAACTTCGCCACACCCGGATATGTCTTATCTTGTTGCCAGCTTAAGTATGATAGCACACTTCCCCCAAACATGCAAGCCTTTTTTTCATTTTTCCGGAAAAATTTTGTCCGCCGTCAGAGGGCCCCAATTTCCGCCGGAGGAAGCGGCAGACCAGCCCGCGAAACCCCCGCGGGCCAGCGGCATCCGCCGCCTGACCCGCGGGGGTTCACTTGCTGTTTTCTCAACGCGTCTTCCCTCCAGGCTTTCGCCGCCGGGTACGTCACCTCCGGCTGGGAAAGGGGAAGATCACTTGGCGTACTCGACCACCTTGGTCTCCCGGATCACGTGGACCTTGATCTGGCCGGGGTACTCCAGCTCGTTCTCGATGCGGTTGGCCAGCTCCCGAGCCAGAATGACCATCTGATCCTCGCTGACCTGCTCAGGCTTGACCATGACGCGGACCTCCCGGCCGGCCTGGATGGCGTAGGACTTCTCCACGCCGGGGTAGGTGCCGGTGATCTCCTCCAGCTTCTCCAGGCGCTTGATATAGTTCTCCAGATTCTCCCGCCGGGCGCCGGGGCGGGCGGCGGAAACCGCGTCGGCGGCCTGGACCAGGCAGGCCTCCAGGGTCCTGCACTCCACGTCCCCGTGGTGGGCCTGGATGGCGTTGAGCACATCCTCCTTCTCCCGGTACTTCCGGCAGAACTCTACGCCCAGATTCACGTGGGTGCCCTCGAACTCGTGGTCCAGGGCCTTGCCGATGTCGTGGAGCAGGCCGGCCCGCTTGGCCATGTTCACGTCCACCCCCAGCTCCGAGGCCATGAGTCCGGCGATGTGGCTGACCTCGATGGAGTGCTGGAGGACGTTCTGGCCGTAGCTGGTGCGGTAGTGGAGCCGGCCCAGCATCTTCTGGACCTCCGGGTGGAGGCCCCGGACGCCGGTCTCCAGCGCGGCGCGCTCGCCCTCGCTCTTGATGACGGCGTCCACCTCCCGGCGGGCCTTCTCCACCATCTCCTCGATGTGGGTGGGGTGGATGCGGCCGTCGGCGATGAGCTTCTCCAGAGCCACCCGGGCCACCTCCCGGCGGACGGGCTCAAAGCAGGAGACGGTAATGGCCTCCGGCGTGTCGTCGATGATCAGGTCCACGCCGGTGAGGGTCTCGATGGTGCGGATGTTGCGGCCCTCCCGGCCGATGATGCGGCCCTTCATCTCGTCGTTGGGCAGGGGGACGACGCTGACGGTGACCTCGGCCACGTGGTCCGCGGCGCAGCGCTGGATGGCGGTGGCCACGATCTCCCGGGCCTTCTGGTCCGCCTCCTCCTTGGCGCGCTGCTCGATCTCCTTGATCTTCATCGCCGCCTCGTGGGTCACCTGGGACTCCACCTGGGCGATGAGGTAGTTCTTCGCCTCCTCGGCGGTGAAGCCGGAGATTCGCTCCAGCATCTCCGTCTGGGCGCGCTTGATGCCCTGGATCTCCTCCTGCTCCTGGTCCGCCTGGGCGTGCTTCTGGGCCAGGGCCTCCTCTTTCCGCTCGATGTTCTCCGTCTTGCGGTCTAAGGACTCCTCCTTCTGCTGCAGCCGCCGCTCCTGCTTCTGCAGGTCGGCGCGGCGGGACTTTTCTTCCTTCTCATATTCGCTGCGGGCGCGTAAGATCTCTTCCTTTGCCTCCAGCAGGGCCTCCCGCTTCTTGCTCTCCGAGCTCTTGATGGCCTCGTTGATGATGCGGCGGGCTTCCTCCTCCGCGCTGGAGATCTCCTTCTCTGAAACCTTTTTCCGATAGCTGATACCGAGAGGGAAGAAAATAATGGCGGCAGCCACAAAGGCGATCACTGCGGCGATCACCAGGTGGATGACTTGAAATTCCATTATTCACTTTTCCTCCTATAAGATTAGGGTATATCCTTGGACCCGCCGCCCCGGCGATGACGCTGTCGCCGGAACAGGCAGAAATGATCGGCGGATACTCCCGCCATCCCCGGGGGCTCCGGCCCGATCCCGGGACCCCCGGAGCGGAGTCCCGACGGGTCTGCCGCTCCTGGTGGGCATGGCATATCCGCCGAAAATGATCCTATTCAATAATACTCGCTCCACCCGCTCCCTGTCAAGTCAAAATCCACCGGGACATGGATAAATCGCACAAAATCAAAAACCAGGGCCGCCGGATTTCCGGCGGCCCCTCAGTGTGTCGAAAAAGCCTCGCAGAGTTCGCGCGCAGCCGTCGGCAGCTGTGCTGCCATACGGAT
>CHCFR05602__coassemble_6388_pt1 | contig 3531 bp, 3 predicted proteins | sample CHCFR05602__metabat2_low_PE_005 | metagenome-assembled genome bin CHCFR05602
ACACCTTGATTTTGCTGCCGTAGGTCTCCCGCAGCAGGGCGGCGATCTCTTTGGCAAAGTTGGTGCGGTTGTCCACCATCGTCAGCAGAATACCGTCGATCTGGAGCTTGGGATTTAACTGCCGCTTGACCTTGTTGATGGTGGACAGCAGCTGTTCCAGGCCCTTGGCGGGCAGATACTCCGCTTGGACGGGGACTATGATCCTGTTGGCGGCGGCCAGCGCGTTGACCGTGAGCATTCCCAGGGAGGGTTGGCAGTCGATGAGGATATGGGAATACTGTCCCTTCACTGTGTCCAGATACTGCCGCAGAATCGTCTCGCGGCTCATGGCATTCACCAGGGATACCTCCATGCCGGAGAGCTGGATGTCGGCAGGCATCAGGTCCACGCCCTCCGGGTGGTGCAGGATGCCCTCGCCGGGTTTGATCGGCTCGTCCATGAGAATACGGCCCATCGCATCGGACAGGGTAAAGGGCAGCTTGTCCGGCTGCGGGTTGCCCAGGCTGATGGTGAGGCTGGCCTGCGGGTCAGCATCCACCAGCAGCACCTTCTTTCCGGCCTGCGCCAGCCCGATGCCTAAGTTGGCGCAGGTAGTCGTTTTGCCGACGCCGCCCTTCTGGTTGGCAACGGCGATGATTTGTGGGTTCAATGACTTCACCTCATTTCTGATTGGGTGTTGTCATGTGCCTGCATAACAGCCCTGGAAACAACAAAAGCCGCCACTTAAAACAAGTGACGGCTTCGCTTAAATCCAATATTCTGTTGTGTTTGGAATCAAAAGGTTTTGAGTTCCTTTCTGCTATTCATTTGTCGTTAATGAAACACCTCCTGCAATTCGACTTATTTCAGTATGATTTTTCGGTTTGGAAAAGGATGAAAAAATCAGACTGAAAACCTCAAAACCCTTGATCCTACGGGGCTTTTCCGGTTTGTCGTAATTATACCGTAAGGGCACACCTTTGTGACCACGGCGCTGGCGTACGGCATGGATGTGAAGACCCTCTCGGCGGTAGTGGGGCACCGGTCCTCCAGCACCACACTGAATGTCTACACCCATGTGACGGAGTCCATGGAGCGGCAGGCGGCTGCCAAAATCGACCAGGGGATCGGAAAACAGGAGGCCCCGCCAGAGGAAGCGCGGGAAGCGCAACGCTCTGCCATGACCACCTTTACGGCAGTTCCTGGGAAACGGCGCAAGCCCGGCACCGGCTGCGTAACGCAGATCAGCGAGCACCTCTGGGAAGGTAGATACTCGCCACGGGGGCCGGACGGGAAACAGCGGTCCCGGAACGTCTACGGTCACACCTTGGAAGAGTGTGAAGAGAAACTGAAAGTCCTGATTGCCGCTATGAAGGCGGAGATCCAGGCGGAGCGGAGGCAGTTCCGGGAAGCGGCAGACACGGCATGAGCGCAAAAGAGAAAACTCCCGCGGATGCGGGAGTTTTCCTGTCTGTGGTATTTCTGTGGTCAATCGAAAACGGCCAAAAATCGGTCCACGGCAAATACACGGAAAAGTTGAAAAAACAAATAAAAACACTGGAAATTCCTTGGAATTTCCAGTGTTTTTGGTGGAGACTGCTGGACTCGAACCAGTGACCTCCTGCGTGTGAAGCAGGCGCTCTAACCAGCTGAGCTAAGCCTCCAAATGGACGGGAGCGATTCCACCCGTCCGTGGTGACGCGTACGGGAATCGAACCCGTGTTACCGCCGTGAAAGGGCGGTGTCTTAGCCGCTTGACCAACGCGCCAAGGGCTGACCCGGTGCGGGTCATGGTAGCGGCGACTGGATTCGAACCGGTGACACTTCGGGTATGAACCGAATGCTCTGGCCAACTGAGCTACGCCGCCATGTCTAGGTTTTTCAAACGGGCAGGAATTACTATACCGAAAAAAGCGCGTTTTGTCAATAGCTTTTCGAAAAATTTTGGATAAAAATTTCCTGCCCAGGTCCGGTCTCCGGACCGGGGCAGGGGAGAGGGGTCAACTTTGCTTTACCGCGTCCACGGCGGCCAAAACCTGGGCCTTCACCGACGGCAGATCGCCCTCCAGGGTAGCTCCCGCCGCCATGGCGTGACCGCCGCCCCCCAGCAGGCGGCAGACCTCGGTGGCATTGACCCGGCCATTGGCCCCGGTACGGAGGCTCAGCTTCCACTGGCCGGGCTCTAACTCCCGAAGCAGGGCGCCGCAGTCCACACCCTCTACCACGGTGGCCAGTGCGGACAGGTCCTCGGCGTCGTTCTCCGTGGCGCCCACCCGCTCCATGAGGGCGATGGGCACCGCCAGAAACACCCCACGGCCCTCATGGAAAAACTCCATGTGGGAGAGAATATCCGCCTCCAGGGCGATGCGGGCCCGGGTCTTGGTGCGGAAGTGACGCTTATTCACCGAAAAGTAGTCGATGCCGGTGGCCAGAAGCGCCGCCGCTGCCATATGGGTGTTGGCGGTAGTGTTGGCGTAGACGAAGCAGCCGGTGTCCGTGGCTACAGCGGCGTAGAGGGGCAGGGCGACCTCCGCCGTGACCTCCCCCAGCTTCCGGCAGATCTCGTAGACGATCTCCCCGCAGGCCGCCCGGCTGGAGTCTACACACTGGGCCGCGCCGAATCCCTCGAAGGAGGGGTGGTGATCGATGGCCAGGCCGATCCGGGGGAAATAGACCTCCGCCGCCGGGAAGAACAAGCTCCTGGCGGCAATGTCCACGCTGACCACAAAGGAGGGCTCGTATCCCTCAGGGGCCCAGTAGGGGGCGGCGTAGACGGCGTTCACCGCCGTGACGTCGGGGTTGGGGAGGATATAGGCCTCCTTGCCCCGCAGCCGCAGGGCGGCGCACAGGCCGGCGGCGCAGCCGATGGTGTCTCCGTCGGGCCGGCGGTGGGTCAGGATCAAAATGTTGTCCTGCCGCTCCAGCAGTTGAGCGGCCTCTCTGGTCGTCAGCATCTCAGTCCTCGTCCTCCAGAATGATGTGCTCGTTGGCGGGGTTGGGGGGCTTGACCACGTCGGGGTCCCGGAGCATCTCCAGGATGTGGGCCCCGTGCTGGATGGAGTCGTCCGCCACGAACTGGAGCTCCGGGGTGTACCGCAGCCGCAGGGCCGCCCCCAGCTCACGGCGCAGGTACCCAGAGGCCGACTTCAGCCCCTTGAGCATGTCCTTCTCCCGGCTCTTGTCCAGGGCGCTGACGTAGACCTTGCACCAGCGCAGGTCGCTGGTAGTGTCCACGTGGGTGACGGTGAGCATCCCGCCCTGGAGGCGGGGGTCCTTCACCGTCCGCAGCAGGGCGCTGAGCTCCCGCTGAATCTCCTCGTTGATCCGTCCGATCCGGTTGTTTGCCATGGTATCTCTCCTTTCCGGCGCAGTGCGGTTATGGTTCTTCCCGGCGGCCCAGCAGATAGTCGGTCGATACGCCAAAGAAGTCCGCCAGTAAGATCAGTTTCTCAATGGAAGTTGAACTAAGGCCGCTCTCGATGGTGCTGATGGATTTGTGAGAAAGTCCCACCGCATCCCCCAACTCCTTTTGACTCAGGCCGCGCCGCTTCC
>CHCFR05602__coassemble_8857_pt1 | contig 2792 bp, 2 predicted proteins | sample CHCFR05602__metabat2_low_PE_005 | metagenome-assembled genome bin CHCFR05602
GAACCATATATTTGGGTGTCACCATTCTATTATTTCTTTGAAACGAATTGGTTTGCGGACAGCGAATCGACAAGATATGTTGTCGGCTGATCCTCATATTTGCAGACGTAAAGGAGGTCCCTTTTTATGAAAAGCAAAAAGAAGTTTTTCTCCTTGACTGCCGCGATTATTTTGGTCTGTCTCCTGGCGGCCTGCGCTCCCGTGGAGGAAACGGGCTCCCAGACGGAGCCTGGAAGAGTGGCGGAAAGTCAGAGTGACGGATTGCTGCGGGTGGTGGGAGCGGACACGGCTCACCCCTCCCAGCAGGCCGACGGCGTGACCTACACCGTCACGGATGTGACCATCCGGCCCAATGCGTCGCCCCAATCCGCGGAAGCGGAAGGCGCGGCCCCCTATATCCTGGGCATCACCATGGGATTTTCCGGCATAGACCCCAACCGACTGGGAGAAAAAAACGATGACGTCCTGGTATCTTTCAACAGCGACTTATCCGATCCACTGGAACTTAAAGACCTCTCCCGCGCGGGAGATGATCCCCTCTATGTGGAGTTTGTCTGTGACGAGCTGCCGGAGACCATCTACTTCCAGCCCCCCGCCTACAGCTTCTTCCGGGATGACCAGGTCATGGTGACAGACGTGGACACTCTGGAGGCAAACATCCAGTATATGGAGGAGGAAGAGATGACCCGGCTGGAGCTCCGCTATGAGGCGGGTGACCTGCCCTATACCCCTCGCGGGGCCACGATCCTAGCGGCAAAGGAGGCGCCAGGCGGGACATCGGAAGACGCGTTGGACTATAGCTCTGCCTCATGTTCAAACTATTATGATGACAACGGCGACCTGATCAGCGGCGGTTTTGTCTTTTTGATCCCCGGCCAGTTCCAACCCGCCGCCTATTATGACATCCTGATCGACGGCTATGTGGAGGACCTGGAACAGGCGGAAATCATCGAAATCCCTGTAGAAGAATAAGTAAATCAGTCTCAACGGCAAAGAAAGCGCCGGGGCGCAGGTCCCGGCGCTCTCGTAACCGAACTGTAACGATTTTGACCAAAAAGTTACTGGACTTATCCCCGCCGGTTTGTTAAAATATTGTCAGAGATATCCCCCCAACTTCACGCCCATCGAAAAGGAGGTATCCCCCATGAAAGCGAGGAGAGTTTTTTCTATCGCCGCCATCGCGCTGAGCCTCTGCCTGCTGGCGGGGCTGTGCGGCTGCTCCGGGGAGGCGGGAACCCCGGCGGAGCCCACCGGCATAGAGTTTCAAGACATCCCCTGGAACAGCGGTCCCGAGGAGGTCTGCGAGGCCTTGGGTCTGGACATGGACACGCTGGAGCGGGAGGAAGACAGCTACTCCGTCACCTTGACGGCGCGGGACATGGAGGCCTTCGGGACCACAGCCACACTGGCGCAATTCCGCTTCTTCAACTTTTCCCCGGAGGAGGGCGGCTACTGCGGCCTGGACCAGGTCCACCTCGTCTTCCCGGAGAGCGCCGACAAGGAGGCGGTCCTGACCGCGTTGACAGAAGCCTTCGGCCCGGAGGCCCAGGAGTACACCCAGTACGACTACATCACCGGCAGGCCGCGGACCTACGCCAAGGAGGAGGGAATCTCCCGCTGGTTCTCCCCGACCAAGCTGAGCGACGTTCTGTCCGAGGAGGAGCGGCCGGCCTTTCGGGATCTGTACCTGATGGGGCTCAGCGACGAGGATCTGGCAAGCCTCATGGAATCGGAGCCCGTGTCCATCGCCACCTGGACAGAGGACTACTACGGTCAGATCGAGGCCGAGCACGGCAGCACCCCCGCTCTGGAGGCCGCTGTCGAGGAGTACGGGCGGGTGGCGACCCTCGATCTCAACGGCGAGCACATGGCCCGGGTGCTCCAAATGTTCTAGCCCTCCGGAATATACCGGCAGCCGCCTCTCTCAGGAGGCGGCTGCCGTCTCGTTTTCGGAGCAGTCGGGCGGATCGTTGACAACAAGAGAGCGCCGGGGCCTGTGCCCCGGCGCTCTCTCTTGAAATTGGAGGATCAGATGAAAAAGAAGTCTTGTCTCTTGCAAGTATTAAGATACACAGCTTTTGTTAAGAAAACCAGCGGCAATCGTTACAAAAGTCTTAACTCTTTTTTTGCTATGCAAAAGCATAGCAAAAGTGGCCCTGTGCCGTCTCTGACGGCACAGCCTGGAATTTCAGCGCGTGGGCCGGGGACGGCCCACATGCGCGAAACTTCATGCGCCTCGCACCTCTGCTCGTTATCGTGGCGCGCTCAGGGCGCATGAAGCTTCCCCCCGCCGCTCACTCGTCGATGGTGGAGATGCGGCTGGTCACCGCCTCCAGCACGTCCAGCAGGGCACGGACGGTGTCCAGGGAGGTGAAGGTGGTCAGGTTGTTCTCGATGGCCAGGCGGCGCATGGCCACGCCGGCGTTCACGTGCTGGGTGGAGCTCAGGTCCCGTGTGTTGATGATATAGGCCACCCGGCCGCTGCGCATGAGGCCGGTGATCTCCGCCGGGTCCTCGGTGTAGTCCCGGCGGACCCGGGTGCGGATGCCGTGGTCCTTCAAAAACTGGGCGGTGCCGGTGGTGGCCTCAATATTGAAGCCCAGGCGGTAGAACCGCCCCACCAGGGGCAGGGCCTCCTCCAGGTCCTCCGGGCAGATGGACAGCAGCACCGTCCCGTGGTCCTGGAGCTTCATCCCCGCGGCCTGCATGGCCTTGTACAGGGCGTAGGGCAGCCGGTCGTCGTAGCCGATGGCCTCGCCGGTGGACTTCATCTCCGGGGAGAGGTAGGCGTC